>ERZ791802.148-NODE-148-length-86257-cov-4.559987_pt1 | contig 86257 bp, 86 predicted proteins | sample MGYA00510308_ERZ791802 | MGnify/ENA primary metagenome ERZ791802 (study PRJEB30046, sample SAMN00792028) | human gut metagenome | study: EMG produced TPA metagenomics assembly of the A metagenome-wide association study of gut microbiota in type 2...
TCTCTATCGTGTCATCTGGTTTTTGTTGGGACAAAAGAACAACCGTCTCCACATGGCTCGACTGCTCACCAAGTACGTCAGAAGTTTCATTCCGTACAAGGGAACATATCCACGAACCTTTTAACGATAGGTCGTAGCTATCGTTAAAAAGTATAACACGAAAATAACAGGGCTGAAACCCTGTCATTTTAATAATCACCATAACTTACGATATATGTTATTCTTTTCGTTACTGTATGAAAAAATTTCTTAATTTTATATATCCTTCATCATCCAGTAGATAACAATCCTTTATTTTACCGTTTTCTATGTGAAGGATATAATCAGCACTTAAGGACAGTAATTCCAAATCATGAGTAATAACAAAGACCGTTTTACCTTGTTCTTTTGCATGCTTCAGAACATTCGCTGTCTGCACCATGTGTGCATAATCAAGCCCACTTGTCGGTTCATCTAAAAACAAAATATTTTTGTTTGAAACCAATCCACTTGCAATGGCCACTCTTTGCTTTTGTCCTCCAGATAGAGACATTGGGTGTAATTCTTTCCCTTCTTCCATATCAAGATGTCTTAACGTATTCGTAGCCTTTTCTATTTGTTCTTTCGCTGATATATCATCTGGAATACTTAATAAAATCTCATCTAATACACTTTCTGTAAAAAGCATATGATTAACATCTTGTGCAATCATATAACAATGTTCACTCATTTTCTTAGCTAGAATCGTTTCATCTTTGATTGTAACATTCCCTTTCGCCTTACGATTCAAACCACATAGCGTTTTAGCAAAAGTACTTTTACCTGCTCCATTGTGACCTATAATCCCAATTACACGATTTGCCGGAATGTTCGCTTCAGGAATATCAATTCCATGAATTTTATCTGAATATGTGAATTTGATATTATGGATTTTAATATATGTATCACTCTTTTGAGCCGTATTTTTTAACATTACTTTGCTCAAAGAATCTGTTCTCAATCCCATGTCTTCCATCTCTTCTATCTGAAGCTCACGAAATTGTTTTCCTGTCAACTCATGCTTTAAGGCGCCATCCTCCAAAACAAAAACTCTATCTGCTAAGTTTCTTAAAAAGAATAGACGATGCTCTGCAATAACGATTGTTTTTCCAGCCTTTTTCCACTTTTCCAGAATAATTTCCAAATCCTTAATTGCTTCCATATCAAGATTAGATGTCGGTTCATCCAATACAATTACAGGTTGGTCAGCTACTGCAACAGAACCACATGCAATTTTCTGTTTTTCTCCTCCAGATAACTGAAACATGCTGCGATCGAGCAGTGTTTCGATATTAAGTTTTTTTGTCACATCTTTTATATCATGCAATATACTCTCAGGATTTCTCCCCTGATTTTCTGCAGTAAAAGCCAATTCACTTGTAGTATCCACATTAAAAAATTGACTTCTTGGATTTTGGAAAACACTACCAACTTTTTTAGCTGTTTGGTAGATTGGCTGTGAAGAGACTTCCTCACCATCCACCAGGATTTTTCCCTTCAATTCTCCTTCAAAATAGTGTGGAACTAACCCATTAATCATACGGCAGAGAGTTGTTTTCCCACAGCCTGAACTTCCTGTAAGAACAACAAACTCTCCTCCTGGAATTGTCATACTTAAATGTGAAATCACAGGATTTATAATTCTGTTTCCATCCGTGTCACTGAGATGGTACACATAAGACACATCTTTTAACTCTATCATATCAATACACCGTGTATAAAATAAGCATAATACCTAAAATCAGTATTAACACATAGTCTTGCACTCGAAATCCTACTTTGCATATATGTGTTCTCTTGTCGCTTCCACCTAATCCCTTTGTCATAGATGCCTGTGAAAGCTCGTCTGCAATACGAACAGTTGACATCATAACCGGAACCAATTGATACTCCATTCTCTTCAAAAGCCCCATTCTCTTTGTTTTACTTTTTCTTATCTTCATCATCTCACTAATTGCTAGATTCTCTTCGCTGATCGTCGGAAAAAATCGAAACATAACGGACAATGGAATGGTTATTGCACTTGGTACATACATTCGCTCCATAGAAGTAATGAATTCCGACACAGAAATGCTTGCCATGATGGAATACCCCATCACCATCGGAACAACAAATCTAGTGACTAAGCCAGATACTACCACAACAATTAACCCAATTGCTCCTCTTCCTGTCTGAACAAGTGCACCCTCGATTAATAATGCCAATCCAACTACCGTGAAATAAATACTTGCAAGCATATAACGCTTTAGCATGATTAGAAAAATAAAAGGTAGAACACAACATCCAATTCTAATATAAAACTCGATTCCCTGAAGACTTCCGCTTATCATGACAACACTTACCGTCAACATTGCCAGAATACAGGTTCTGGCATCAAGTGGGGACCTCTTCCCATATTCTTTAAAAGTGATGATTCCGTTTCCCATTATGCCATTCCGGCCTTCTTAAAATGTTTTTTTAGAACTTTTGCGCCCAAAAGTCCTCCTAAGATTCCACCTAAAATACAAAGGGCAAATAATACAAAAAACATCCAGTCTGGTGTAATAGAAGATATTGTCTCGACATAAGCGTCACCATAGCCAGCTCGAATAGATTCCAAATATCCTGTTCGATAGCCAAAGAATAATGGCAAAATCATTCCCATCATCCATACGCTAAAAATTCCTGATCCAATTACTGCAAGTTTTATGCTTTTATACTCTTTGCTTTTTAATAAGAAATCTGTAACAAGACCTGCGCCTACTGCAATTAGAATTGTCGGCCAAGGACGTCCCATTAGAAATACAAATAGACCAAGAATAATACTCATAATTGTAATCATTCCAAATGTGTGTACTCTTGATAAAAACAGCATGAACGGAATTCCAACCACGGCTGCACATATAACAGGCAGCGCCGGAAATAGAACCGGTACATATCCCAAGAAACTTGCCATGAAAAATAACACTAAGTACAATGCAGTAAACACTCCGATATTAATAAGGTCTTTCACATTAATTTTATTCATTGATTCATTCTCCTTTTCTTCTTATAAAACCTCTTGATGAGACTTTTTTGTTCACCATTCGATAGAAAACATTACCTTGCGAAACCACTTCCTGATATGTTCCACTTTCTACGATTTCGCCATTGTTTATTACTAATATTTGTTCTGCAGTTACAATTGTATGAAGTCTGTGAGCAATCACTAAAAGTGTCTTTCCTTTCACCAATTCGCTGATTGCTTCCTGAATCATCTTTTCATTATCTGCATCTACACTTGCCGTAGCTTCATCTAATATCACAATTGGCGTGTCTTTTAAGATGCATCTTGCTATTGATATTCGTTGCTGTTCGCCACCAGAAAGACTGGCTCCACCTTCGCCCACAACTGTGTCGAATCCTTCAGGAAGCGCCATGATAAAGTCATAACATCTTGCTTTTCTAGCGGCCTCAATAACCTCTTCATAAGAAGCGTCTATTCGTCCCATTGCAATGTTGTTATAAATCGTATCTTGAAATAGATAAACTCTTTGAAACACCATACTGATTTGATTCATCAGTTCCGATAAAGGAATATCACGGATATTGACTCCTCGAATAAGAATCTCTCCTTTGTTTATGTCCCAGAACCTAGGAAGTAAATTAGCTATAGTTGACTTTCCACCGCCTGATGTTCCAACCAACGCTGTCATTGTGTTGGGTTCTATAGAAAACGAAATATCCTTTAAAACATCTCTCTGATCATATGCAAATGTAACATTTTTGAATTCTATTTCTCTTCCACTATATGTTTCTGGAATTTTTTTATTTCCATCATCTTTTAGAACTGGCTCTTGAAATACCGCTTCAATACGATCTAGGCAACTGTTCATTACGGTCAATCTATTAATCTGACCATAGAACGCTTTCAATGGTCCAAACAGTTCAAACACAAAGAATAAAAATCCAATGTAATAAGTTAATGTTATTGCATTTACTTGATATAAATATGAGGCAACCAACAGTATGGCTGCAGTTCCAACAGCATAAGTCATGTTGAGTGCTATCTGCCAAGGAGAATGACTTTTTTCAAAGTTTATACTCTTATCACAAGATGTAGTAAAGCTGTTCGTCAGAACCTTTGATCGTTCCCCAACCATATTGTACGTTTTTATGATACCAATACCTTCTGTAAATTCTATCACAGCATCTGTCAGTTCTTGACTGGCACGCTGTCTTTCATCTGAATGATGCAGTTCACTGTTCTTCATAGCCTCACCGATGGCATACATAACAATTGAAACCATTAGACTTAATATTCCCAACCACACATTAAATCCGAACATAAATATTACAAACAGAATCGCTGAAAATAGATAACTGATCAAATCTGCAAGTACCATCATCAGATTTTCTTCAATAAACAACATATCTGTCGATAACACCGAACTAATTCGACCGATATTACCTTCTGAATAAAATCCCATTGGTAATTTTCTTAAATGCTTACCAAGCTCAATTCTCTTATCAGCAAAAATTTCAAATCCTGTCGCTGATTGTAAGTGATCTGCCAAATTCTGAAATAGCCACTGTAAAGCAATGCAGCCGATTAAGATAAGTCCAGCAGTTACACACATGTTTATATTTATTGTTTGATTTATGAAACCTGCTACAATATAGAAAGCCACAAAAAAGGGACCTTTAGAACACACAGATTTCAGAAATGAGAAAAATGCTGCTAATCGTATACGTCCTTTGTATTGATCAGCCACACGCAGAATTCGCAACATTAATCCAATCATGCTTTCACCTCCCATGCCGCACTGTCTTCAGAATTTTTCCACAGAACCTTGTATTCTTCACATTCTTCTAACAGACTATCATGTGTTCCCTCTGCAATAATTTGTCCCTGCCTCAACACACAAATTTTGTCAGCTTCTTTAATCGTATTCAGTCTGTGTGCAATGATAAGCACCGTTTTTCCCTCAATAATCTCAGAAATTGCTTCATTCATTTTTTCTTCATTCTCCGGATCAATAAAGGCTGTCGCTTCATCTAATACAATGATTGGAGCATTTTTTAACAATGCTCGCGCCAGGCTGATACGTTGTCTTTCTCCTCCTGACAGCATTTTTCCGCTATCTCCTGCAAGCGTGTCGATTCCGTTTGGCAATTTCCTTAAAAATTCATCGCATTGTGCACGTTTTGCAGCTTGAAGGACCTCTTTTCTCGAAGCTTCCGGTCTTCCAATATGGATATTCTCATATAGGCTGGTATTGAACAGGAACTGTTCCTGTGAAACATAAGCAATCTGCTCATTCAATGTTTCAACGTTCATATCAGTGATATCCTGTCCACCGATCTTAATACTTCCTTCATTCAAATCATAAAAATGAACCAAAAGTTTTGCCAGCGTAGACTTTCCACTTCCACTTGCGCCGACAAGTGCCGTCACCTTTTTTTCTTCTATCTCTAAATTGATTCCATGTATAACTTCCTGTTCTTCATATGCAAAATGCACGTTTGATAAGGAAACGGAATGATTCTTTCCTTGAAAACTTTTGTTTTTCTGCTTTAACGGTTCATCTTTTATCAATTTCTCTAGTTCATCAATTTTATAATTAAGCTGCGGAAATTTACCCGCAAAGCTCATCGCTTTCAAAAGCGGGGTTCCTACTGCAAATGACATACACACAACCAAAATTAAATCTGAGAGCGTACTCCATCCCATTAACACAAACCACGCACCTATTGGTAATGCGAAAAGAGCCACGCAGGGAATGATGCTTGAATAAAGTGCCATCCACGGCCAGCAAACCTTATACCAGTCAAGCGTAAGATCTCTATAACTTTTTACGTCATTCTCAAATCGTTTGTAACTTTCTCCATCCTTGTTAAAAACTTTTACAACTTCCATCCCATTGACATACTCAATGATGGTATTATTCATTCTTGCTCCCGCCGCATAATAGCCATCCATCTTTCCCATTCCAACTTTAAACATTACACCCATCGCCAATATTCCAATTGGTAGCGAAAGAATACATAAACATGCCAGTTTCCAGTCAATAAAAAACATGGATATTAAAACAACAATCGGTATCAAGAGATTTGCTAACCCCTCTGGGATAGCATGTGCCAATAACAGTTCAATATTATCGATATCATCTGTAAAAACATTTTTGATTCTTCCATTTCCAAGATTTCTAATATTACCTAACGGTTGTTTTTCTAATCTTTGTTGCAGGGATATTCGAATATTCTCCAACGTATGATACGCACTATAATGAGAGTAACTGAGTCCCTTCACATACAACACTGCATTTAGGATAAGACATAAAGCTGTCCCAGTTATTAGGAGCAGTACATTGCTCCATAGCAGTGTTCCTTCTGTGACTAATGGATGAATCATTCCATACAGAAGAAAGTATGGTACAACACTACAAAGCGTTGCGAACGCAATACACGCAACAGCTTTTTTCGTATAGAGCATATAATTACCCATATACGGCTTTACCTTTTCAAACATAATTTGCATCTCCTTTTTGGTTAGATTTGGCTAACTGTCATATAAAAAATATAGGCTTCCTTTTAGAAGCCCAAAACTGCACTCCAATCAAACAATTTGGCAACCATTAAGCTATGTCTTAAAGCTTGTTCCCTTGATAGGCCATGGATAACGGGTTCAAACATCGTACTCCAATAAGCGGTAAGCAACATATGCATCTCATCTGCATCAATTACCTCTTCTAACTCTCCATTTTTACACATCGTATTCATAAATTTCATAGATGCACTTGAAACCATATTTACGAAATCGTGAAGAAAATTATGATACTTTGTTCCATCGGAATGACAAAGAAGAAGTAAAAATCCTTCTTTGTTGTCATAGATCATATCAATAAACTTATTTTGAGTATGAGACGTATTTTTCCATACCGTTTCCATATCCTTCTTCTCTAGTTGATTATAGTTGAAGGTTTCTGTCTGGTTAGAATATTCTTCAATCAACACTAACGTAGGCTCTACCAAAGCATCAAACAGTGCTTCCTTATTTTCATATCTTTTATACAACGCACCAGTAGTCACTCCCGCTTTTTTACAAATATCTCGAAGTGATACTTCCTGGTATGGTTTTGTTAAAAACTCTTCTCTAGCTGATTCTAATATGCGTGAATCGATTGTTTTGTCTGGGATAGACATAAGACACCTCTCTTTCGATAACACAGTTATCGGTAACGGTGTTATCAGTATAATATATAATATTTCTTTTGTCAATCCCTGTTTACAGCCATTATTTTTCTATTATTTTCACATTCAATTTCAATCTCCACCTTTGCCTTAAAACAAACTGTGAACTTATCCTCGTACACCTTTATCTGCTCGATGTACTTTCTGACCATTCCCTCATCGTATTCCGTCAGTTCCTGAACTGTGCCCTGAAAGAAATCGGTCAACTCTGCTACTCGCTTTTTCACTCCTTCCATCTCTGCCCTTTGCACCAGAAGTTCCTGTTTCTTGTCCCTGAGAATATCTATCTCATCCGCAAGAGATGTGTAATCTTTCTTAGCATGGGCAAGCTTTACGAGTTCCTTTTGCTTTTCCTTCAGGATAACATTCAGCCTTTCCATCTCCCCGGAATTATCATCTGCAAGTGCTATCTCTATATTATTCCTTAGAACCTGCATCATGCTGTCCGAACAGCTAAGTAGCTGATTGATAGCTTTCAATGTTGCCTCTTGCAATTCTGATTCCTGCACGGTTGGTGCATCGCAAGCCGATGGTCCATTCTCCACTCTGGTGCAGCATCTCCATACCGTTGATTTCTTTCCTCTGTTATTCCAAGCAATTCGCCTGTAAATGTCACCGCACTTGGTGCAAGTGCAAATACTGGAAAGTGCATACTTACTGGAATAAACCCTTTTCTTTTTGCCATCCATTCCACTCGTGAGATTGGCTCGTCTGACCATTTCTTCCTGCACCTGCGTGAAGATGTCCCTTGCTATGATTGGCTCCTGACTATCTTTTACATAGTACTGCGGAACCGTGCCGTCATTTTTGATTCGAATCTTCTCAATGAAATCTGTTGTGATTGTCTTCTGCAGAAGTGCATCACCCATGTACTTTTCATTTCTGAGGATTCCACGAATCGTACTCAAATGCCATTTATATCGTTTGCCTCCGGTCTTGATTTTGTCCCGTTCCAATCCATCCGCAATGTCTCTGAAGCTTGCACCTTCCAAGTACTCTCTGTAAATCCTACGGATGGTCTTGGCTTCTTCCTCATCAATGATAAGGTTGCCTTCCTCGTCCTTTGTGTATCCAAGGAAATGCTCATGATTGACCTGTACCTTTCCTTCCTGGTATCGGAACTGTAGTCCCAACTTTACATTCTGTGACAAGGATGCTGATTCCTGTTGTGCAAGTGAAGCCATGATGGTAAGAAGCAGCTCCCCAGATGCTTCAAGGGTATTGATGTTTTCCTTTTCGAATATGATGACTATATTCTTTTCCTTCAGCTGTCTTACATATTTCAGACAGTCGATGGTGTTTCTTGCAAATCGGCTGATGGACTTTGTAATAATCATATCGACTTTCCCTGCCATGCAGTCATCGATCATTTCATTAAAACCTTCACGCTTTTTGGTGTTGGTACCGGAGATACCATCGTCAGCGTATATTCCGGCAAGTTCCCAGTCCTTATTTCTTCCAATATATTCTGTGTAGTGCTGAACCTGCACTTCATAACTTCCCGCCTGTTCATCGCTGTCAGTACTGACTCGGCAGTACGCTGCGACCTTTAGCTTTGGCTTGTTTTCTTCCTTTGATATTCGATTCCCTGCTCGCCTTCTGGCAGGAATCAATGTTACATTATCATTCATTTGCTACCTCCGTGATTTGGCTATACGCATATTCTGCCTGCTTGTAGGGATCATCATATTTTCCTGCCACCTTCCCAATAGTAAAGATTCCAATTTCTGCTTTGGGATGAGGTCTATATGCCCTTATGCGATTCTGACTTCTGGCATTGTTTTCTCTGATTTCCTGAACCTTTGCAAAAGTGTCCTCATCTATGATCTGCGGATAATACTCTGTGCCAATATACACTTTATTCCTTAAAATTCTACCAATCACCGAATGCGTTTTATTAATTCCTGCTTTCATAGCTGCAGACCTCATAGACCCACACTCAATATATTCTTGGAATAGCATTCTTACTCTATCTGCCGTTTGCTCATAAACAACGGCTTTTCCGTTTTCTATGATGTAGCCGTATGGTGTATGTGTCATGCTCCCACCAACCTTTCCGTCAAATTCAGTCCACACTTCAGATTAAAGGTTATTTCATCTCTGGTATGAACCGTCATCGTATCAACATATTCCAGAAACATCTCATCTTCGAACTCTGTGATTTCTGCTTTCTTTGAAACAAACTGTAGAAGTTTCTGTGCCTCATCCAAATGAGCAAGGTCACCATTGATACTCTTCGATATCAGTTGTTTCTCCCTTGTAAGCCTGTCAGCTTCTAAGGTCAGCTGATTCTTTTCTGCGTGGAAAATCTCCGGCTCAATATAACCGGAACTCATCAGATTAGTCAGAACCGTTATCTGCTCTGCATTCTTCTCAATTTGTTCTTCCAAAGCAAGCACCTGGTGAAGTCGTTCCTTATTGTTTGTTCCCTTAAGTCCGGCGACAAAAGGTTTTAGCACCTGTGTATGTGCTGTCTGCTGTTTCCGAATCATTCTGAGAAATGCTGTCTTGATGTCCTCATCAAGGATGTACATCATTGAACAGGCATCCTTATCCGTAATATGCGTATTGCAGCACCAAGCCACATAATCTCCGCTTGGTTTATAATGCTGTCTTCTCTTGAATGTCGCTCCGCATTCGCCACAGATAATCTTCCCGGAAAATGCATAAAGACGCTGGTACTTTCCAATACCTGCTTCAATGCTTTTTTCCTTGGCTCTCTGTTCTATCACCGCTGCAGCCTTATTAAAAATCTCATGGCTGATAATCGGCTCATGATGATTCTTGCAAAGGTACATGTTCTTCTCTCCGTAATTGTTATGCCGATTGAAATTGTCATCGGTATATGTCTTTTGAAAAATCACATCTCCGGTATATTTTTCATTCTGCAGAATTCCTCTTACAGTTGATGGATGCCACTTGGCTCCCTTCTTGCTTTGTAGCCCTCTGTCATTTAGTGCTTTGGCAATCACATAGGTTCCCATGCCGTTGATTGTCATGTCAAAAATGTCCCTAACCACTGCTGCCTCTTCCGGAACAATCACCATCTTGCCATCCTGGTTGTCATATCCATATGGTGGATAGCTGATAATGAAAGTGCCTTCTTCGAAACGATGCTTGATTGACCATTTGCTGTTCTGTGAAATAGATCTCGATTCACTCTCTGCAATGGAACTTAATATAGAAAGCATCAATTCTGAACTCATGTGTTCAGTGTCGATGTTTTCCTTTTCGAAGTACAAGTAGATGTTTAATCTCGCCAGACTTCTTACCATCTCCAAGCATTCAGCCGTATTCCTTGAAAATCGGCTGATGGACTTCGTAATCACTCGGTCGATTTTCCCATCTTCACAATCCTTTAGAAGTGCAAGCAGACCATCACGCTTTTCCACCTTTGTGCCTGAGACACCTTCGTCTATGTAAACGCTGTCTTTGATACAAGGAAAATCCCCAATAAACAAGGGCTTTCAGCGGTATCGCTCCGCCGGAAGCCCTCTTTTTTATGCTTGTTTTCTGTTTTTCAGCGACTTTGCCCACGAGAGTTTGAACCCCTGTGAACCCACAATTTGAACCCCTCCGAGGGAAAATCAAAAGGTATAGGCAAAATCAAAATGTGTGAGGAATAATCAAAAGGTATTCTTACACCTCACTAAATACTTTTGAGAAGATCATCTTTGTAAAAACATCGTCTATCTGCTTTGCAATCTGCTTTGATTCTATCAGGGTACCGAGTTCTATATTGCCCTGTTGCCCATGATAGGACAGATTCGCAGATGTTATTAAGGTCTGCTGCTGGTCAACCGAAATAACCTTTGCATGAAGTGCAGCCATCTTATCATCGTCCTGATGATAGTTATAGATTTTTAGAAACCGTCCTTTATAGCGCAGTATCTTATCGAATCCCTGCTGCTTATCAATATCATTCACAAAGAACTTCACGAATACACCTTGCTGGCTTTTAAGAACGATTGTGTCGACCAGTTCTGAAAAGTATGAGGATAAGGAGTATCCCGTAATCAAGATATTCCTTTCCGCTCCGTTTATCATAGACTGAACCACATTCATCGTAGTTCTCGCATTGATAGAAAAAGATGGAGGTGCGGTGACAACAAGCGAAACCTTATCTGCTTCGGACATATTCATGGCGCCGATAATCGTAGCTATGATGTCCTCGCAATGTGCATCGGACAATTCCGGGCAGCTCCGCTTCAGCATAGCTTCAGCATTAGTTGTCCCATTAGCCACATCGCTTTTGACCGTATTTAAGAATATCTCTTTGTTTAGATTTCCACTTGGCATAAATCACCTACTAATTCCTTGAAATATGAGCATTCCTCGCGTCCTGGAATAGGAACTACAAGACCTCTGTCAAGCATTCTGTTTCCATTCTCGCACGCCGTTTCAGATATCATGCAGCACGAGTGGCAAGCGGCACCGTTTGAGTTTTTGCCGGCAGGCAAATTGCTCATACATTCCGGGTCATTCGTACAAACAAGAGCTTCTTGGAAGGCGTCCCTCATGAGATTCGTCATCTGATCGATATTACCAAGTTCAACCAGACCGCCGAGTGAGCCTTCCTTATCGGAGCTTCCTGTGTATAAAAGAATGCCGGCCATTTTATCTCCAAAATAGATTCTTTCTCTAATAGCCGAAGAAGAATATCCCGATGACATAGACATTTGCTTAATCATCAAGTGAGCGAATGTGTGCATCAGAACATAAACGGCATTTCTTACGACCGTAATCGTCCAGCCTTTTGACTCGCAGAACTCTCTGTACGAGTCAGAATACTTTTCTGATAGGCCTTTCACCGTTGGAGAATTGAGCCACGCCGCAAGAGTATCTTTGTTAAACTCTATAAAGATGCCTTCTCCGTTTACTTCCGCCGCAGGTAGCCAGCGTTCCTGCTTACCCTTGCTTAATGCTACAACATTCGGCTGTTCATCTGCATCCGGATCGGGAGCGTCTACTCTTGTGAATCCAAGAAGAACACGAACCTCTCTGAGTCTGGTCACTCGGATAATGCGGCTGAAATACTTCTGCAAGTACCCCGGCAGAGCATCCTCTTCAGCCTTGAAATGTTTCTTGTTTGATTCATATGCAGGGTCATTGTGGTGTGTGATGGCATTGTATTCCATCTGTTTGATTTCAGTGAACTCTTTGATATTGCTCATGCGCCGCTCAAGCGCATCATCAAACTCATCCCTCGAATAAGCAGAGAAATACATTTCATATATTTTGGTTATTCCATCATCTCCCATAAGCTGTTTTGCAAGCTCGATATCACGAAGATGCTCATCGATTAAGTTATACAGCGGATTGATCCACGGCGGAATAGAGATTGCACTCCGACTCACAGCGAAGTAAACATTAGACGCACCACGCTGTGAAGGAATGATGGGTTTGTTGCACTTATGGTTTTTCACATTCGGTCTGAACGGATGATGGCCGGGGCAGGCAACGCCGTCAAAATTATCTCGCTGTGTTGCACCGCTCATGCTGCGTTTCGCACCGCAGGAGCATTCTACCCACATATCCGCAAGAGTGGAGGTATTGCCCGTTGAATACATTTTTAAGGTACCGTTGCAATCGGACTCGCCTCTGTGTACCCACCACTTCCAAGGGAAGTCAGACATATGACCGTCCTCGCAGATTGTGATGAAACGGGACGGATAGGCAGGGCGATGGCACTCAGGGCAAGTGACACCATACTTGAGATACTTATCCAAGTCAAAATACTTTCTGGCATCAAACAGCTTTCCGCATTTTAAATTAGAGCATACGTGCCAGTATGGGAAGGTCACAACAGGAACATCACCCGAAAAACTTGTCCGCGGCATATAGAAGCAATCAACGCCCAAGTATGATGCAAGCCTGCCATCAATTATTTTTTGTCCCTTCTGTTTCCAGTAGGAGATGTCAAGAATCGTAACCGAGTCCTTTACCGCATCGACTACCGATCCGGGACCAAAGGTGGTTATGATTTGGTTTGGACGTAACTCTCCAAGTTTATTATTATCAAAAGCCATGTCAATCCTCCGTGTAATAGAACATATTCGCAGAACTCTCGACCTCACGCATGGAACGAAGTGTAGCTTTTTCGTTCTCATCGTGCGGCTGGTCATACGGATTCATCAACCTGTTATAGCGTTCAGTTCCAACAACGTAATACCGCAGCGGTTTCGTCTGCGCTGCCTGAAGTTTCCACCAGTCAATGAAGCGGTCAATTTCTTCCTCCGCATCTGCTCGTGCTGACGGCTTGATGATATTAAGCCGGTCAATTATCAGCTTCTTTACAGAATCAAGCTGCTCCGTGGTTAGTGAGCCAATAGCCGCCGCATCCGGGTTATTTGCCATGTTCGGGAAGTTCAAGCGTATTGCTGATATTATCAGCGCGTGCATGACACGATCTCTTGCTCTGGCGGAGAACGGTGTTGCCGTTGTTCCTTCAACAAAACGATAAAGCTGCGAATGATAGCCTGTAAAATTCTCGTAGTGCGATAAGTCACGGGGACGGTACGCATTGTAGAGCGTAACTACAAGTCCTGGGAATGCACGACCGATACGGCTTGTTGCCTGGATATATTCAGAGTTCTGTTTCGGCTGACCTGTAACAACCATCAGTCCAAGACGGTCAACATCCATACCAACAGCAATCATATTTGTCGCGATAGCCGTATCCAGACAGTCTTTTGAATCACAAGTCGTTTCAAGCTGATTCAGCTTTTCCGGAATCTTGTACGATGACATACGGGAAGTGATCTCCACGTTGTGGTTCAGATACCTCTGCTTGTCCAAGCCGTACTTATTCTTGATACGATATATTCTCTTTGGAATGTCATCTTGTAAAAGTCTGACCGCACCGCCGAGTTCTCGGATACTGTTGAAATAGCCAACAAGAGAATAGTACGGATCAATCACATCCTTATACTCATCTTGAAGGGAGTATGTATAAGCAGCCTGCAGGATAATGGCGTAAACACGCAGCAAGGCGGTCTTAACAGACTGACCGGGTGCGCAGACGCCCACATATTTTCGGAACGGATCATCCTCTACGGAAATCTCTCTGATGAAGAAACTATCTCCGATTTCAAATCCGTTCGGCGGGAACTGCGTTGTATTCTTTCTTGCGTAAAGGCATCTGGTCTGCGCCTCTGCATTCTTGATTGTGGCTGTTGAAACGACATACTTCGGCTTAATACCATCGTGGATACACATATCCTCGATAATCGTTTCATAGGCACCGTAAACCGTACCAAGCGGTCCCGTTATAAGATGCAACTCGTCCTGAATAATCAATTCCGGCGGCAGGAACGGTCTAATATTGACGATCGTTGACGCAGGCAAAGAAGCCGTTTTATTGTGGCGGCCGTGTTCTGCTCCAATCGCAACATAACCATCTCGGCTGCATTTCCTGTCCACTCTGCCAAAAAGTGCATTTGTATTCACATCCCAAGGCAGGCGCGCAAATTTATCAACAGTCGACAGAATAATAGTCGGACACTTGGCGTATATTTCCTCATCGACAAGATAAACCGGGATTGGTATCCTGTCGTTTTTGTACCTGTAAAACTGACAATCCCGATCGGAGCAGAAAATCTCGATAGACTTCTTATCGGGGTCAATATTAAAGTTCTCTTCCTTGAGAGGCTTTCCGCAGAACGGGCAGGTTAAAAGCTGCTTATAAACATGGTTCCTTGCGCTCCTTGCTGCCTGCGGATTATCAGCCTTTTCAATAAACTCATCAAATTTGTTAGGCGTTACTCCGCCTCCTACCCAGAAACCAATGCTGATAGGTTCTTTCCCAAACTGCGGGTATGCCTGCCGTCTGATCATTTCGGCAGCAAGCACCATCTTTGTAATACGGTCTCTCTGCTGTGTGGTGAGCAAACGGAGGGTATATCGGAGCATAACGGTTACACCGCCATCTCGATTGTAATTCTCTCCATTAGACGCTCTGAGCCTTCTGTTGGCGATTACGAACGCCATAAGGCCAAGGTAGGCCTCTGTTTTACCGCCGCCTGTAGGAAAGTAAAGCAGGTCAACGACCTCACGGTCTTTATGTTTCGGATCAACGATTCCGGCAAGATTCATCAGAATAAAGGCAATCTGGAACGGACGCCATCCGAAGTTATTATCAGGATTCTTCGGATTAATGAAATCCTGGAAATTGCACTCTGTTCCTGTGCCGTGCTTCTTTGCGTAGCCCTTGATGCTGTTCTGCAAGAAGATTACACGGTTCATAAAGCAGAAAGCCTCGAATGAGATGTCATCATTTTCAATAATGCTGATACCCTCACGTATACGCTTCAGAGCATCCAGGCAGCGTTCAATGACCTTGTTGCCTATCTTGTCCTTAAAATCAGGATTGCTCATCCTTGCGTTTCCGAGAAGTGTAGAGTTGATCCACTTTTCATAGGATTCAGCCAGAGTATTAAGTTTTCCGATGGTTTCTTCTTTTTTCGATTTTACAGACATGGTAAATGTGGAGAAGAAGTATCGGTCAAATCCATCCAAAGCAGCGCTGACACCCGGAAATTCATACTCAGGTATAAACGCTGATTTCACATATGTTGTTCTGCCGTCAACAGGAGTATCCCAAACCGCTGCGCAACCACGGCCACGTCCCATAATCGGACGCTGTTCAAAATAAAACTCATCGGAGGCAAGAATCTCTCTACAAATATGTTCTGCGATAAACGCGGCAGAGCCGTCCTCCGCATAAGCCTTGATCTCCACCTGGAACATAATCGCTTCCGCGCTGTTGGCAGGATTTTTTCTCTTATTAATGACATATGCCGTCACAAGAGAATAGCCGCCCTTCAGCGGAATACGTGAAACATGAACATGAACATTGGAGTCGCAGACAAGCTGGTAATCCTTCGTTCGGGTAAAATCCTTAAACTGAACATGAACCGTTTCTTCCATTGGCTGGCGCGTATATATGGCACGGCTATGCTCTTTTTCATCCTTTCCTGTATATTTCTCGGATGACTTTACATAGTCTCCCCACGTCACATCCAAGTTGATGCTCTCGGTATCACTTTGGATGTAGAAACTGATACCGATAGACGAAGGCAGTTGAAAATGTGTGGTGGAAATAGGCTCGTTGTCGTCATCCTCACCGGCCGTAAAATCCTCACCATCCTCAAATGCCATATCTGCATCAACTTCCTGCTCCCCAGCGCCGGAGTAATCCTCGTCATCGCTTTGAATATCGAGCATTCCCACGAGATAGGCATAGCGAGGATTCTCTTCGAGAACCTCTTCCTTTTCTCTGGGGCCGATAAGGTCGGTTCTTATGGCGTCAATGATTTTCTGCCTGACCTCTGAATACTTAAATCTGTCAGCCATTATGCCTCCTCCTTCACGGCATGAGCCGTACCGAGTGTATATTTACAGGTATTACCAAGATGAATGTTGTCATCGGAAATCAGCTTGTACTCCCAAGGTTTATGATCCGGGTCTGCCGTTGAAGCAAAGCGGCACCACTTTATGCCTTCTCTTGCCTTTGATACGACCTCATCCGATGTCACTTCATTCAAAGCCTTAACTTCGACCATGAATTTTCCGGCAGTTGTTTCCACGAGAAAATCAGGATTATACTGTTGTCCGGCTTTCCAGAATAAGCCAAGCTGATTGAGCGGCGGCTTGATCCAACGGATAACATCCGGGTCTTCCTCCAAAATGATAGAGAACAGACGCTCCGTATCGCTGTCGAAAGCATTCGCCGGATAATATGACTTCTTGTAGCCGGTAAAGAGACACTTCTTGATATTGCTCTTGTCAGAGAACGGCTTATCGTACTTAACCTTTCCGTCCTCTTTGACGTTCTTCACGAACTTACGAAACAGAATAAGGTCTTTCTGAATGATGTGGACATCCTGCGTTTTTCTGTCCATATGCTCATAAATCTGCTTGCGGATATCGGCCACGATCAAAGAAGCATAGCGGCGAACGATTCTCCGCTTGTTTTCTTCATCTCCGGGTATCTGGCTTAAATACTGCTCAACCACGTCAATAACAAAATCTGCATCGTCATAAGACAACTCGCTGATGGAATCGAGGAGCATACAAGCAAGAGTGTTCATGGCGTCATTGACTTCAAGAATCTGTGCATCCACGACAGAAAGAAGCTGCTGATTGATAGCGTCAAAACGCTCAATCTTAGCCATAGCCACTTCAAAATCAGCGATTGTGCGCTTCACCTCAAAACGATTAAACTTCACCTCCGAAGTGGTCTGCACGAGGATTTTCGGAACAGAGATAGCCTTTGCGGAATACTCTGTTACGGCTTTTACGAACTCATCCTTACTCAGAGGCTGTTTGCCGGTTTTTGAAGCTGTCGGTGTTTGCGGCTGCTCTTGCGCGGGCGCAGATGGCTCAGTAGTATCCTCGGAAAGCATTTCAGGATGAAGATCAAATAATGTCATCTGACTTGGGTCTTCACCTTTATCCTTCTTTTGTGCAGCCATAAAGTTCTTCACATATTCCTGGTAGATTTCAAGCTGCGTTTTCGGGTTGCTTACTTCAGCAAAAGACTTCACGCCGGATGCAGTAATTGCAAAATCCAGCAGAGAAAGCTGCCCGTCATCCACGGTAGCGGAAACTCCAACGGATTCGGACGGTTCGACAGTTGTTTTATCGAGATCGCGGTAACGGAAGATGTCGCTGCTCTTAATCTCATCGACCAGTTCCCTGTAGTGGTCGTGAGCAACGATATCAAGAGAGTCTAAATCCTCATTTCCTGTCTGTTCTCCAAATGGAAGTCTTAACCCACGACCAATAGTCTGCATAGCGAGAATATCGCTCTTTGCAGCATTCAGAGGAATAATCGTAAACAGGTTATTGACATCCCAACCTTCCTTCAGCTTGTAAACGTGCAGTACGATTTCGATAGGGTTAGAAGCACTCTCAATAGAGAGTAAAAGGCGGATGTTTTCTTCCGATTCTTCGCCGGACTGTTTAGAATGGATTTCTATAACCTTGCCTTTATATTTGCCTTTCTGAAAATCATCGCTGTCAATCAAAGCCCGGATTTTCTTTGCATGGTCTGTGTCCTTGCAGGCAATAAGCACTATCGGCTTCACATAGTCCAGATCGTTGTCGCTGCAATACTCCCGCAGCACAGCCTTGCGATGCTCGTGGAGAGTAAGTCCATCGCGGATTTTCATCTCCTCGATATCATCCTGGTTATAGCCGGCCATGTTGGAGCGTCCCATTACTACCGGAATTTTCAAATAGCCCTCAACCGCGCCACGGGCCAGGTCATAGGCATAAATAACATTTGAGGTGGTCTTCGGCGTGGCAGTGAACTCCAATCCGAGGACGGGCTTCAGATAGTTGATTGCCTTCATCGAAGCCGGAGCGTAATAGCGATGCGCCTCATCCATGCAGATAACGAGATCATCGAACTGTGCCAACACATCAGCGAAAGACGCACCGAGAGTTTCCTTAAACTTATGGAAGTTGAACTGCGTGTCAGTCTTGCTGTTGAATATTTTTCCGATATTGAAGATGAAAAGCTGAATCTCCGAGGTCTTCTCGACACGGAGAGACATCTGCTCAAACTTCACGGGATAGGTATCGTAGTTTTCGCCGTCATACACCTTTGGCCTGCCCATTTCCGCTTCAAGCCCTTTGAAGATATACTTCGGATGGTTCGGATTGGACTCCTTGCGCAGCTTGTCATAGATCGTGTTCCCGGGCGCAAGAATGAAGAAGTGCTTGTAGCCCTTCGTTTTGTACAGATAATAGATGCTTGCTCCCATCAGACGGGTCTTTCCGATACCTGTCGCCATAGCATAGCAAAATGACGGGAACTCAAACCCAGCCTTGACCTTGCGCTGCTTCTCGCAGTATTCCGATGCGGCCACCTCAACAACATCCTTGCTGTCCTTCTTGTAATCACAATGCGAACTGATGGCATCGAGGTAAGAGAGAGCCTCCTCTTGCGGAGTTCTCAGGCTCATTGCGTATTTGATTTTGCTTACTATCTCAGACATTTACTGTACCTCGCTTTCAAAATCGCACTTCTCAAGAAGGTCTTTCGGTATTTTCTTTACCTCGATGTTATCGGGCAAGATCATATCCGATTGAATCTTCGTGCCGTAAATCAGGAGCGACTGACCTTCGGCAAGCCGAGCAGACAGGGATTTTATATATCCTGCGTTTACAAACTCCGTGGTGATGTGAATAAACCGTTTCTCCGAAGAATGACCGTGGAAGACATCCTGCGGCTTGTAACGGAATCCCTCAATCTTACAGATAGCCTCACAGAGCATCTCGAAAGTGTATGAGGGATTGATCTGATAAATCGGCAGCTTATCATTCTTAATAAGCAGGCTTGGAGCCAATTCGTAGAAGTGGTATCCGCCGCCGCCTTCCCAATGATAATCCTTGGATATTCCGGTTTTATCTCCATTTATGACATTATCCATGCGAACCTTACACAATGTATAGGCATGGTCTCCAAGTTCGACTCCCACCCATTTTCTTCCCATTTTGTGAGCGGTCGCAATAGTAGAGCCGCTGCCCAAGAAGGAATCCAAAACCCAGTCTCCCTTATTTGAGAAATAACGAATAATCATTTCAATCAAGGCTTCTGGTTTTTTCCCACTTCGGAACTCCACGCCACCTTCGTGTCTACAGTTTCCGAAATTCCCTGCGAGATCGTAGAAGCCTCCTATCGGCTTTTTACGCTGTACAGTTTCACTTTCAAGCTGATCTACAGGGACACCCTGATAATACTTTCCTTTCGTAGCTCCGGCGCGTTTAGGCCCGGTGAAATAGCGGTAATCATATCGGTCATCACCAATGCCATATACCTTGTATAAAACTCCGTATCCATCAGTTTCATATCGGCCAGTTAGATAGTCTCTGAAGAATCGTCCAGATGAATTGCCATCCAATATTGTGCCTGTAGCCCATATTTCTTTAAGACCGTACTCATCACCGATGTCTTTTTTTACAATCTTGTACTCATTGTTTTCAAAAACAACAACACGTTTGCCGCCAAGTTCTATTTCTTTGCCCTCGCCTGTTTCTTGAACTTCATATATGAATTTTTCATATCCTACATCATCATGGTCAAAATTTGGCGTCGCACCATAATTTCTTCTGTATACCAATACCTGCTCAATTTCCTTATGAAAATCCATATCGGATTTCAGAGTTTTATCTGGGTATCTTACCCTTACATATAGTGTGGTCAAGTAATTTGATCTTCCGAAAATTTCGTCAAGAAGAACCTTAACATAGTGACTTTCAGAATCGTCGATATGACAACACAAAAAGCCATCATCACTCAGTAATTCTCGGAGCAGAATTAGCCGTTGTTTCATAAGTGACAGCCAAATACTATGTTCCAAATTGTCATCGTAATATTCAAAAGCACTACCAGTGTTATAGGGCGGATCAATATAGATGCATTTGATACGTCCGGCAAAATCCTGTTGCAAAGCCTGTAAAGCGATTAAGTTATCACCATGAATAAGCATATTTTCGCTGGTTGGATCACCATACGACTTATCTACATCCTCCACCAGGATTCTTGGTTCAACGACCTTATCATCGTATTTTCCTACCCAGGTCAATTCCAGTTTTCCTGTCTTTTGCATAATAATCTCTCCTAAAACTTCAGAACGATGTTAACCAACAGAATCGGGTTAATATCAAACTGTTTTTCAAATTCTGCGATTTCCCGTTCACCCTCGGTTTTGAAGCCGGTTCCTCTCTCGTGAAAGGATTCCTGCAGCTTTTCAAGTGCCTTGGATTTCTCGGTTATCTTTTTCCGTATGTCTATCTTCTCATAGAAGTTGTCCGAGGCTCGTTCCTGCTCCTTCAGCACCTCAATCTCGGCATTCATGTCCTGGTATGTCGCTATCAGTTGTTCCATCTGGATGCGCTCCCAGTTCTCGATCTTTCTGCGGTTATAAGCCTTGATCGATTCCGACTGTTCCTGATAGCGTTTCACCATCTCCGTGGTCAGATTGTCGTAAACACGCTGGTAGAGCTGCATCTCGGATTCTGTCGGCGTGAAATAACGCACATCCATATCATCGATCTGTTCAAGTTCGGGAACGAGGTCTGCCTCATCAAAATCTATATAGGCTCCTTTTTCATCACATAGCAACAGAACCGGGAAGAGAAGTTTCGATGAATCACAGAAAGCTCCTATGAATAGAATCCCGTGCGATCCGAGGACTTTTTCGCCCCAATTATCAACCTTCCAGTAGTGAAGACCGCCGTCTACTTCCGGCTCATCGAATGCGCTCCAATATTCCACATCATGCAGATATCTTGCGATGTCGGACTTCGTGGTATCGAGTGCCTGTTCCTTAGCACCGCTGCTTTCGGTAAGCAGAAGGGAGCGAAGTTCTCTTGCTTTCTTATCTCGCTTTGCGTTCAGCTTGCGATCCAATTTATCAAATGCCTTTTTGAATTCCGCAGTGGTATCGCAAGTCTGATAAATCTGCAACACCATCTTTTCAAAACTGGTGCCGGATTCCAACGCTCCAAGAGCAATATCCGATGCACCAAAGACACCCTCGAACAGTTCAAATTTCTTCGAAAGGATATCGTAAACGCGCTGGTCTGCGGCGTTCTGCGTATTCAACAGATTGATCGCCACAACATCATGATCCTGTCCGTAACGGTGGCAACGACCGATGCGCTGCTCGATTTTCATCGGATTCCACGGCAGGTCATAGTTGATGACCGTGTTGCAGAACTGCAGGTTCAAACCTTCGGAACCGGCATCCGTGCAGATCAGTATTTTTGCGTTATGGCGGAAGTAATCCACGATGGCGTGCTTGTATTCTACACTGCGTCCGTAGTTTGCCTTGCCGAAGTTTTTAACCTGCCATGCCTTGTATATTTCCTTCGTCATGGTGTCGTCAAAGTCACCGTTGAAGAGAAGGATATCCTCATCTTCAAATCCCGTTTTGCGAAGCTCTGCGGCTATGTATTTCTGGGTACGCTTTGACTCCGTGAAGATTACGACCTTCTGAGGGATTTCTTGTTCAAACTGATAATCGAAAGCAATCTGTATGGCCGTCTTTAGCGCATTGACCTTTGCGTTTGTCTTGATGCGCTTTGCCACATCGATTATGATATTCACCTCATCGAGTTCAGCTTGGATGAACTGTTTCTGAACGATAGTGTCTTCGTCCTCGGTTTCCTCAAAGCCGGATTCATCTATTTCATCCTCTACATAGCTCCAGAAAAGGTCAAAGCCTTCCTGCGCATTGGCAGACTTGCTGCCTTCGTATAGCTTTTCGAGTCTGTTCTTCAGAATTTCAAAGGTTTCTATCAATGCGAAACTTGAAGAAGCAAGCAGCTTTCTGATAACAAGGATTATCAGCCCTCTGTTTGAAGTCGGGATGGAATACAGCAGCTCACGTTTCAAAAAGTCGTTTACACGCTGATATAATTCAATCTCATCCTGCGACAGGGTAAAATCCACTGTCTTGCAGGTTCTCTTTTTGAAATTCATGTACTTCGCCACATCCTTGCGGAGCGTTCGATACAAAACCGGCGAAAGTTCCCTCTTAAGGTCAGAGTAGTCCTGTCCTTCGATATAGCGTTTATTAAAGACTTTCTCGCTACCAAATATCCGCTGGTCGATAAAGGAAACCAATCCATGAAGGTCTGTCAGCGAGTTCTGAAGAGGGGTAGCGGTCAGCAGAATCTTCGGTATGCCCTTTGACATCTCGTACAGATTCTTCGCTCTTTTCGTGCCATGAAATACATTTCTAAGGTTATGTGCCTCGTCGATAATGATGAAATCCCACTTCACCTCCGGGAACCGTTTCATCAACTTAGATGAATAGTCGTAGGAGGTAAGGACGATTCGGACAGTTTTATTGTCGGTGAGCCTCTTTCGCCAGTCAGAACTTTCTTTTTCCACCGTCAGCCTGTCAAGAATTACCGACTGCAAGCCGAACTTATCCTCAAGTTCCAGTTCCCACTGTTTTCTCAAGGACGCGGGGAGTGCAATCAAGACACGCTTTGCGCCGGACTCAAGGACATATTTCAGCACGAGTCCGGCTTCGATGGTCTTTCCGAGACCAACCTCATCCGCCAGAACAATGCCGCCTGTTTTCAACGCCTGGATAGCAGCGCAGAAGGCATTAATCTGATGGGGATTCAATTCAATATTCGCATCCAAAAGGAAGTGGAACGGAGAAGCCTCAAGTTCCAGCTTTTTATATCTGCTGAATTGTTCAAGCAGCAGGTTACCTTCCATCTGAATCTCCTTTGTATAGCTGTTCAAAAATACCCATAGCGATTCCTTTTGCCATCATCGGAGGCACAGCGTTTCCAATCTGGACAAACTGAGAAGTGCGCGGTCCCTCAAAGAAATAGCTGTCCGGGAAGGACTGTATTCTTGCCGCCTCGCGGACGGTAATCGATCTGTTCTGTTCAATGTCAGGATGAATGAAGTAATGTCCATCCTTTGAAAGGTGCGCCAGAATAGTATGGCAACACGATTCATCGCCCTCGACGACTTTGAACCTGTCCGTAAATGAATGCCTGTTCTTGTGAGTTTTTAATTCATCCGGGAGGTCATTGTAATTCAGGCGCTTATGACCGTCATTCCACAGTTCAACGGCTCGTCTGTAAATCTTGATATCCCGATCTATATTCGGTCGACAGTTGTGGTGGGTCAGCACGTCATCCTTCGTCCGTATTCCCGACTCAGTAACATAGCTTGTGGCTTTTGTTTTTGCGTATTTATCGGAACTCTCGCCGGGATGCAGCTTTGGCAAATCAGCGAAGAGATCATTTACTATAGCGTCCGTTTTGATTTCAAGAAAATCGGGATATTTCAGACCGCTTTTCTTTAACCATCCTACGATAATCATTCGACGTCTGTTTTGGAGTACGCCAAAGGTGTGAGCATTCTGCTCACGACATTCGATTTCGTATCCCACTCGTTTTAAGTATTTCTGAATGTTCTTCCAAGTAGCTCCGCCATTGGCCGATTCAATACCCGTGACATTCTCGAACACGAACATACGAGGCTGATAGCGTTTTAAGAAACGCGCATACAGTTTGTATAAGTAGTTGCGAGGGTCTTCCGCCATTGGTACTTCCATGTGGCTGCTTTGCGCTCTGCCCACCAGAGAATACGCCTGACAGGGCGGACCTCCCACAATAACATCAATCTTATTGATGCCTCGTATTTTCATTATTCCGTCAATAGTCTTGAAAATAGCTGGAAGTGTTTCGTCTGACATCGTTTCGTTGATGATGGTTTTTGTTATGGAAGCAGGAATCTGCTTCATAAAATCATCGCGTGAGATTTTTCCGGACACATATTTTTTATATAAAGCGAGATTGTCAGTGCCTTTCAAGTAGTAATAGGCACTTCTCGTTTCAAGCGTTTTAGCCGCAAATTCATTCATTTCGACATGGGCGACAGGCTTGAATCCAGCCTGAAGAAACCCTTCCGAAAGCCCGCCGGCACCCGCAAAAAGGTCGATGAAATTGTAGCTATATTGCGCATCTATCTTTGGCATATAGTTTCCTCGTCATTCCATGTTATTTTTCGGAGGGTGCTGTTCCTCCATCCGATATTGCTCCCGGCTTATCAGGCTCTGGGATAAATTCCATGATGTCCCCGACATCACATTTCAGCGCACCACATATGCGCAGCAGGACATCCGTGTTCACATTTCCGCCTTTTCCAAGTTTGGCAACGGAGGTGGCGCTGATACCGCTCATCTCCCGTAGAGTCTTTTTATTAATCCCTCGGTCAATAAGAAGTTTGAAAAGTTTGTTGTAGCTGAAACGCATTTGCAATACCTCCGTGATTTTTCTCTTTCTATTATGCTACATTAGTTACTTCACATCGTTTAAGAATCCGTACCGCGTATTCGGGATCAAGCCCTTTCCGAAGGTCTCCACGACCACACCATGCTTCTCATAATCAAGGGAAGGTATGTGGTCAAGGTTCTCGATGATAATAAGCTGTCCCTCGTCCTGGTGGTTCATGAAATAACGATAAAGTCCGGCTCTCATGCTGTCGGGCATCTTGTCATCCACGCCATCGTCAAAACCGTGGAGAGGGGTATCAACGATAAAGACGTGTGGATCGAATTTGGCATTGGCCGCCAGATATTTCCGCAACATCATTATCATCACTGTATTAAGGTAAGAGCGGTAGCCTTTGCCGTGGCTCGTTCCTTTATCCTCGCCATTTACCTCAATATCAAACGTTGTGAAATTGAAGTGCGCTTGAAGCAAACCGTAATAATTGCATTCCTTAAGAATGGAGTGGACATATTCAGACATCGTGGTGGCAAAATCATCCCCAAAGTAGTCCTTGGGATGATACTCTAAAGTCTTATCATTTTTCTGCTCGTTTTCTAAAGTAGTCAGATCGTTTCCAAAGTCCGTGGCATAGGCTTCAATCAATGCGATCTCACTGGCAATTCGGAGATATGCCTTATAAGCATTGACTGTGTTTTGCTGCTCACTTTCCTTGGGGCGTAGTTCTGTTTTAATTTTAGATTCGAGAGCATCACGCTGCCGCTTAAACTTATCAAGTTCGGCCTTGATTTCTTTCTTCCGTTCCTCGACATCTTTCTCCGTATCTTCAAGACCGGAAAGTTGAGCCATCGTCCGCTCCATTTCTACTTTGGATACGGCAATATAGGATATCCGCTTACGAGGAGTAATCGTTCCTTCGCAGTATGGACATTTGGTGACTTGTGGAACTTCATGATAGGCTTCTTCTCCCTCGACAATGAGAGAAAGCCGTTGAATATCAGCTTTATACTGCGCGGCAAGCCTGTGGTATCTCGTCAAAAGAACATCGCACTCCGCAGCTCGTTCCTCTGCTTCCAGAATGGAAGAGAGAATTATTTGGCTTTCTGCAAGCGCACGGTCAATTTTTTCCCGTGTATCCTGCAATGCAGCGGTCGCTTGGGCTATTTGTGCTTCGACATCCGCGCCATCAAAAATGTGCAGATCTTGTTCAAGCTGCTCCTTGCGCTCCGCAGCATCCCGGATTTTCCGATTAACATACTCGGCTACAGCTTTTCGGCGAGCTTTCTTTATTTCCTTTTTCTCTTGGGCATCTGTCTCTGTAAAAGTCCTGCCGGTTATTAGATACAAAAGTGCCGAAAGGAATAGAGTGTTCTCCATATAGCGATGTTTTGGCTCTACAATAGAGTCAATATCATCAATTCGGTTTTCGTCTAAATAAAATACACGCAGCAAATTGCGCCAGGTAAGCCGCTTCTTTTCGAACCTTGCGTTCGTTACAATCATGGTTTCTTGCTCGATTCCAATGAGCTTCAGCCATACTTCGTTCAGAGGTGGATTCTTTGCTCCCTTACGGTAATTGACATCATATGTGCCGCTATCTATACCGTCTATGGTGCTAATCACCTCTACTTGATTCTTGCCCACATTCCTATGAAGAGTGACTTCGCCATCACGGTCATTTGATCCGACAATCATGGTCACGCCGTCATATTTTGCCGTCTCCTTAAACGGCTTGTCCACGGAGCCACCGAAAATAAAGTCAATACAATTTGCCACGCAGGTCTTTCCACTGTCAGAGCGTCCCTGTATGATGGTCAGTCCTTTACCGAAGGAAACGCTGGCATCGCCCTTGGCGGCACTTTTCGCTATAACTTTTTTAATGTAAAATCCCGCCATCGCGTTACCTCCTTAAGGATTTCGTTGATTGCCGACTAATTTCGTTGAACAGCTGGACATCGCTATAGTTCCCATACTTCGCAACCACAAGCCACATCAGTTCTTTGTACCGCTTGGCATATTCTGATTGGAAACTCTTGCTCATGTTTCTTCCACTTTCTGAAGCGGAATAAAGGATACCTGCTTCATCATCCGTGGCTATAACCAGCCCATCAACTACCAGATTCTTTATTGCAGTTTTTATAAGGTTCCGCCTTGCTGATAGTTCACTGAATGCAAAACCGTTTTCCCCATTTAGAGATTTATCTGCAACGCCGAAGTCCTCACAGTAAATCGCCATGAAGTCATAAGCGGCAATTCTGTCGAGTGTAATTCCGGCATTCGCCACATCAAGAAGTAGCACCACGTGGAGAGACAACTCAAAGGGCGTATTGAAAAGTCTGTTACTCATCAATGTTCACCCACGACTCAATCACACCGTCATTCACCAATATATGGCAGATGCCTTTCTTCTCCAAATTACCAATCAGATTCCGCATCTGGCTGAGTACGGAACTGTCGAGCGTGGTACTTGTTATTTTTTCAAGGACGGCATTCAGCCTTGCGTAACCATCCTCGTAATCCCTCCAGTATGTGGTATTAATGCCGTGCCACGCATCATCCTTCAGTCTGCCGAACTCATCCTCTCCGTCATCGAAGATATCCCGGACAGACCGTTCGATACTTACTGCGCTATAATATGCCATACGCTGTTCCTTATAGTTCTCTGCATATCGCTTCGGAAGGGAAGGAACATCGTCAGCAGTAAAAGTCTCCTTGTTTAATTTCTGAGCATATGCCTCATACAAAGCACGAATGTAATCAAGTTCATGCTTGCCTACATCATCAGGGACAAGTGCCTGATGAATCGTTATGACCTCACCGGATATATGTAACTTATCGCCTCTGCGCTCTATTGTCGCAGGGGCTATATTTTTTAGACTTCTTCCTGTCTCCATGCGCTGATAGTTCAACGCAGTCACATCATCGGATAATCCCTCCGAACGGCGTCTGATGATTTGAGCCAGGATATTAGCGCAGGCCTGCCCAACTTCGGAAGGTTCGACATCGAATCCGAACTCAGCCAGCTTGTCCTTCATGTGGTTCAATGCATCGAAGGAGTATGTATTTACGAAATCAGCAAACTTTGCCTCATCCAGTCGAGGCGTAAGTGCAGATGCCTTTTTCTGCGAAATTGGCAGCCTGCCACTGTAATATGCCTCCAGTGTGGATTTTCCAAGCCCATAAAGTGGATTCGGAGAATCCTTTTCCAATGCCTCATCATCCAGGATGGCATCCGTCAGAATCTTCACAAATTCTGCGGCGTTCATTTTTGTTTCGTAATTATGATGCATGAACTGTACAAGGTCGCAGAACTTCAAGTTGACACCATCCTTTCCAATGTAGGCATTTATGTAGGCAGATGTAGGCAAACCTACGAGTTTTGGAAGTCCTATTTTCTATAATGAAATCGTGATAAGGCAGAAGGAGCGCACAGTCTGTGCGAAATCCAAAACGCCTCATATCACATTATACCACGAGCAAACGCGATAATCAATATAAATTTGTGAACGCAAAACTTATTTTCAGAATAAAGCTATTGATTTGCGTTTGCGAGTGGTATGAACCGTCTCTTGATGCATCGACCGATCACCGATGGCTCACATCACCTGACGGACAACTGAATATCCCAACAGCGATCTGATGAGCAAGAGAGCTGCAATCCCGGAATGGAGGGAACTCCTACAGGACTGCGGTCAGTTTACTATTGCCATTTTTGCGCTGTACCCGCGAGAAGCCTCCATTCCCAACACGAATGGAGGTTTTTCCAATGATTATCAAGTACAAGTTTTCAACCGGCGAGGTGACGGAGGTCGAGGTCTCGGAAGAGATCGGTACCGTCATCCTGGACTCCCGGCGTGAGGAACACGCCAGCAACGAGCGCCACCGCTATCACACGGCGTTCTCGCTCGATGACATGGACTACGAGGACAAGGATTACTTCTCCGCTGCGGACAATCCCGAAAAGGCATTCATGGAGAAGGAGTTCGCCAAGAAGCGCGAGGCAATGCTCTCGCAGCTTACTCCCGTGCAGAGGCGCAGGTTTGAACTGTTCGAGGACGGCATGACCGTTGCGGAGATCGCCCGCAAGGAAAAAGCCGCTTTCAACAGCGTCAAGGAGTCCATCGAGTCGGCTCAGAAGAAGCTGAAAAAACTTCTCTGATTTTTCTCAAGGGACACCCTCAATTTCGGTGTCCCTTTTCTGTTTAACAGCGGAAGGACAAAACAACATCCCTTCCGGAAAGTGAGGTAAGTGCCATGAAGCACACATTACAGATCAGCGTCAGCAAGAAGCCGAAGAACGGCGGAATCGTAGCCTGCCGCAAGGTTTCGGTAAGGGAAAGGTTCCTCCGATTCCTCTTCGGCGACAAGACAAGGCTCACGGTCATCGTTCCCGGCGACACCGTGGAGGAACTGGAGATCAAGGAGATCGGAAAGGAGGCAGCCCGTGAAACTGTATGAGATCAACGCGGAAATCCTCCGGCTGACGGATGCCATCGAGTTTGACGAAGAGACCGGGGAAATCCTCGGCGATGCAGACGAACTGTTCACGCAGATTCAGTCGCTTCAGATGGAGAAGAAATCCATCCTCGAATATCTCGCCAAGCTCGTCCTGAACATCCGCGCCGAAGCCGCAGCAGCAAAGACCGAGGAACAGCGCCTCAAAGCACGCCGCGACAGGCTTGCGAAAAAGGAAGACCGCCTCATGAAAATACTCGACCGCGAGTGTGCGGGCGAAAAGACCGACCTTGGCGTGGCGACCTTCGCTTACCGCAAGACCTCCCATGTGGATGTGTCAGACGCGGAAAAAGCGATCCGCTGGCTCAAGCGCAACAAGCACCTCGACTGTTTCCGCATCCCGGCGCCGGAAGTCGCAAAGGCCGAGGTCAAGAAGCTCATCAACGCAGGAACGAAGGTGCCCGGCTGCGCCGTGGTCGAGGACTACTCCTGCTCACTCAGATAAGGAGGATTTGACGGATGTTAAACATCACCAGAGGGAAAATCGACCGCGCCTTAAAGGTGGTCGCCTACGGGAGCGAGGGCATCGGCAAGACGACCTTTGCCGCCGCGTTCCCGGAACCGCTCTTCATCGATACCGAGGGCGGCACCGCGCACATGGACGTGCGCCGTATCGACAGGCCGCAGTCCTGGGAGGAATTGCTCTCCATCATCAGCGAGGTCGCGGCTGATCCGAATGTCTGCAAGACACTCGTGCTGGACACGGCGGATTGGGCGGAGGCGCTCTGCGTCGCCTATGTCTGCCAGAAATACAAGCAGAACTCCATCGAGAGTTTCGGCTACGGCAAGGGCTACACGATTCTCGGCGAGGAGTTCGGCAGGCTGTTTGCCGCTCTCGATGCCGTCATCGCGTCCGGCAAGAACGTGGTCATCACGGCGCACGCCAAGATGCGCAAGTTCGAGCAGCCCGACGAACAGGGAGCCTACGACAGGTGGGAAATGAAGCTGTCCAAGCAGGTCGCGCCGCTTTTGAAGGAATGGTGCGATATGCTCCTGTTCCTTAATTACAAGACCTATGTGGTCACGACTGAGACGAACGCCAAGAAAGCCCAGGGCGGCAAGCGCGTCATCTATACCTCGCACCATCCGTGCTGGGACGCCAAGAACCGCCACAACCTGCCGGAAGAGATGGACTTGGACTTCAAAAACATCGCACACCTCTTCAAGACGGGTACCGGGCCTGCCGCCGATGCGGTCAAGCCCATCGACCGCCTTCGCTCCCTCATGGCGGATTCGAATGTGACGGATGCGGAGCTTCAGAAGGTCGTGGCGGACAAGGGACACTATGCCGCCGACGCTCCCATCGACAGCTATTCCGAGAAATTCATCTCCGGCTGGCTCATCAAATACTGGTCGCAGATTCTGAACCTTATCAACGCGGACCGCACGGTCCTGGACTAACAAAGGAGGATTTTTATCATGGCTGATTACATCAACAACAACGCCGGCATGGATTGGGATGACGCCATCGAGAACGATGGTCAGGAGTTCATCATCCTGCCGGAAGGTGACTACAACTTCACCGTTACCGACTTCGAGCGCGGGCGCTTTCCCGGCTCCGCCAAGATGTCGGCTTGCAACAAGGCGACTCTTACCCTGCAGGTCAAAACCGATGACGGCATCGCAAGCGTCCGTACCGACCTCATTCTGAACCGTGTCGTGGAGTTCCGCATTTCCGCTTTCTTCCGCTGCATCGGTCAGAAGAAGCATGGCGAGAGGCTCGTCATGGACTGGAACAAGGTCGTGGGCAGCCGCGGACGCGCACACTTCAAACCTCGCACCTATACCGACCGTGACGGCAACGAGCGTCAGGCGAACGATGTCGACCGCTTCTATGACTATGACGAGAAATTCTTCCCCGCAGAGGACGACTGGATGGAGATCACCGGGGATGAAGACCTGCCATTCAATTAAGGAGGTGCCGTATGTTTGAACTTCGACCTTATCAGGCCGAGGCGAAACAGGCGATCCTTTCCGCGTGGGACGAGGGGTACCGCAAGACACTCCTCGTCCTCCCGACGGGATGCGGAAAGACCGTCGTGTTCTCTTCGGTCACAGAAAACCAGGTAAACAAGGGACACCGTGTGCTTATCATGGCGCATCGCGGGGAGCTGCTCGACCAGGCGGCGGACAAGCTGAAGGAAGCGTCCGGGCTTGACTCTGTCCTCGAAAAAGCGGAGTCCTCCTGCCTTGACAGCTTTCTCCCGGTGACGGTCGGCTCTGTGCAGTCGCTTGCGCAGGAAAAGAGACTCGCCCGGTTCCCGAACGATTACTTCCAGGACATCATCGTGGACGAGGCGCATCACTGCCTTTCCGACAGCTACAGGCGCATCCTCGATCATTTCCCGACCGCCAATATCCTCGGCGTGACAGCGACGCCCGACAGAGGTGACATGAAAAACCTCGGAGAGTTCTTCGATTCCAAGGCTTACGAGTACAGCATGACCGAGGCTATCCGCGAGGGATACCTTTGCCCGATCAAGGCGCAGATGATTCCGCTCGAACTGGATATCGCGGATGTCGGCATCTCAAGCGGCGACTTCTCCGCAGGCGAGATCGGACACGCATTGGAACCGTACCTTCAGCAGATCGCGGTCGAGATGGCGAACTACTGCCAGGGCAGAAAGACCGTTGTATTCCTGCCGCTCATCGCTACCTCACAGAAGTTCTGCGCCATGCTGAACAATGTGGGACTCCGCGCTGCAGAGGTAAACGGCAATAGCGATGACCGCTCGGAGGTGCTTGCCGATTTCGAGGCGGGCAGATATGACGTGCTTTGCAATTCCATGCTGCTCACCGAAGGCTGGGACTGCCCGTCCGTGGACTGCATCGTGATCCTGCGTCCTACCAAAATCCGCTCCCTTTATCAGCAGATGGTCGGACGCGGCATGAGGCTTGCTCCTGGGAAAGACCATCTGCTGCTCCTTGACTTCCTTTGGATGACGGCAAGGCACGACCTTTGCAGACCGTCCGCTCTCATCAGCAAGGACGAGAAGATTGCAAAGATGATTGATGAGCAGATGAAGTCGGACGATGAGGGCATCGACCTTATCGAAGCCGAAGAACAGGCGGAGCGTGATGTCCTTGCCGAGCGCGAGGCGGCTCTTGCAAAGCAGCTCGAAGAAATGCGCGGGAAAAAGCGCAAGCTGGTCGATCCGCTTCAGTATGCGCTTTCGATTGCGGCGGAGGATTTGACGAATTATGTGCCGACCTTCGCATGGGAAATGTCTCCGCCGTCCGAAAAGCAGGTCGCTTTCCTGGAACGCAGGGGCATCTTCGCCGACAGCGTCAGGAACGCCGGGCTTGCGTCCCTTCTCATCGACCGCCTGCAGCGCCGTCAGCAGATGGGGCTTGCAACGCCGAAACAGATACGCTGTCTGGAACGCTACGGTTTCAGGCAGGTCGGCACCTGGGCGTTCGAGGACGCCAGTTCCCTCATCTCGATGCTTGCTGGCAATAGCTGGCGTGTCCCTTACGGGATCACTCCCGCGCTCTACAGACCTTAAGGAGGTAACTGTTTTATGGATAACAATATACTTTCGGCTTTGAAAGCCATTGATGTGGCGACCTTGAGCCGTGCCGACTGGATTGCGGTCGGCATGGCGTTAAAGGAGGAGGGCTACCCCTGCTCCATATGGGACGACTGGTCCCGGAACGACAAACGCTATCATCCCGGCGAGTGCGAACGCAAGTGGAACAGCTTTCACGGCTCCGGCACTCCCGTCAAGGGCGGCACTATCGTCCAGATGGCGAAGGAACGCGGCTGGACTCCCTTCAGCGGCGAAGACGGATGCCTCAATTGGGATGACGCCATCGAATATGACGGTGCTGACGGTTTCAACGGATTCACGGCTCCCGACTCGTGGAGCCCTTCCGCAGACCTCATCACCTACCTCGAACTGCTCTTTGACGCAGACGACCGCGTGGGCTATGTCACGAATGATGTGTGGCAGGACGCCGAAGGCAAGTGGCTGCCGAGCAAGGGCGTGTACGATCGCACCGCCGGGGAACTCATCGCATCGCTCAAAAAGCATCCCGACGACCTCGGCGCGACCATCGGCGACTGGAAACCGCAGGTCGGCGCATGGATTCGCTTCAATCCCCTCGATGGGGACGGCGTAAAGAACGAGAACATCACGAAGTTCCGCTTTGCCCTGGTGGAGTCGGACACGCTACCCGTTGCGGAACAGGATATCGTCTTCCGCAAGCTGGAACTGCCTATCGCGGCGCTCGTTCACAGCGGAGGCAAAAGCCTCCATGCCATCGTCCGCGTGGATGCGGAGAATTACGACGAGTACAGAAAGCGCGTGGAGTTCCTCTACGACTTCCTGGAGAAAAACGGAGTGTCCATCGACAAACAGAACCGCAATCCGTCCCGCCTCTCCCGTATGCCGGGAGTCACCAGGAACGGCAACCGCCAGTACCTTGTTGCGACCAATATCGGCAGGAAGTCATGGGTGGACTGGATGGATTTCGTGGAGGGCATCTCGGACGAACTGCCCGACATGGTATTCCTCGACACTTTCAAGGACAATCCGCCGGAACTGCCGGAGGAACTTATCACAGGGATTCTCCGCAGAGGACACAAGATGCTGATATCCGGCTCGTCCAAAGCCGGGAAGTCTTTTCTTCTCATGGAACTGTGCATCGCTATCGCGGAAGGCAAGCCCTGGCTCGGCTTTCCCTGCAAGAAAGGCAGAGTCCTCTATGTGAACCTTGAGATTGATCCGGCAAGCGCGATCAACCGATTTCTCAAAATCTACGAGGCACTCGGTCTGCCCATCAAAAATGCGGACAGCATCGTGGTGTGGAACCTCAGAGGTCACGCCGTACCGCTCGACCAGCTTGTTCCGAAACTCATCCGCCGTGTACGGAATCAGCACTTTGACGCTATCGTCATCGATCCCATTTACAAAGTTATCACGGGCGATGAGAACAACGCCTCCGAAATGGGCGCGTTCTGTAACCAGTTCGACAAGATTTGCACGGAGACCGGGTGCAGCACCATCTACTGCCATCATCACAGCAAGGGTGCGCAGGGCATGAAAAAAGCGATGGACAGAGCGTCGGGCTCCGGCGTGTTCGCCCGTGATCCTGATGCCCAGCTTGACATGATTCAGCTTGAGCTTTCCGAGGATATCGCAAACAACGTCCGTGACGGCAATGAAACCGCATGGCGGCTCGAATCCTCGCTGCGTGAGTTCCCGAACATCACGCCCGTCAACTTCTGGTTCGAGTACCCGATCCATAAGGTCGATGACAAAGGGATGCTCGGCGCGATGCCTGCACAGGGCACTCCGCAGGCAGGACGGCTCAACAATCCGAAGAGCAAGACGCCAGATGACGCCGCCGATGAGTTCCGCACCGCTTTCTCCGCTCTCGACATGGACGGCAAGGTCACTGTGAAGGACATGGCGGAGTACATGGGCGTCATTGATAAGACCGTGTACGCAAGGCTCAAGAAAATGGGCGACGAGTTCACTCTCGACAAAGGCGTCATCACGAAAACGAACCCTGAAAACGGCTGATCGGATTTTCTTCTTCTACGCTGTCTATAAAAAGATATAGACGGAAGAACGGTCGTTACACTCCCAAAGTGTGAAGGGCTGCATAGCCTGCCCTTCCACTTCTGCGGAGCGCAACGTAACAGCACGGAAAAGAAGAACCCAGGATACACGGAGGTGTAGAAAATGGACTTTTTTATAGCAATGAAGCCGCCGACCGCAACCGCGCAGGAAAAACAGGTGCGCATCGTGAACGGCAAACCGATATTTTACGATCCCGCTCCCGTGAAGGACGCGAAGAAACTGCTCATCGGTCATCTCATCCTTCATAAGCCGGACAAACCGATAGAAGGAGCCGTCTCGCTCACGACGCTGTGGCTCTTTCCGAAGGGCAAGTCCCATAAGAACGGCGACTGGCGGGTGACCAAGCCCGATACCGACAATTTGCAGAAGCTCCTCAAGGACTGCATGACAAAATGCGGATTCTGGAAGGACGATGCCCAGGTAGTCAGGGAGACCGTTGAGAAACGCTGGTCGGATGAGCCGACCGGCATATACATCGAAATTACCGAACTGGAGGTGAAGCAGGATGCCAAATAACATATACCGCAATTCCGAGGGCTATTACGATCCGACCGCAGGAGCCGCCCTCGCAAAATGCGACAGGAAGGAAAAAAGCGACCGCAGGAAGGCGATTCGTAAGTCAAATGCAAAAGCCCGGAAACAGGCCGCCTCCGAATATCGGTCTATTGTCTATATCTGCAGCAGATATGCCGGGGATATCGCAAACAATGTGATAGCGGCACAGAGATATTGCCGATTCGCCGTTGATAGCGGATACATCCCCTTTGCGGCGCACCTTTTATTTCCTTTATTCCTTAATGACGCGATTCCCGCCGAGCGGATGCTGGGGCTGTCCTTCGGAAACATCTTCATGGACAAATGCGACGAGGTATGGATTTTCGGCTCGGAATATTCGGCTGGTATGCAGGCGGAATACGACCGCGCCGTAAAGAAGGGCTACCGAATCCGCTATTTCACAACCGACTGCCGTGAGGTCACAGGTCACGGGAACGGAGGTGGCGATGGACCCATATGAAAAACTGGCGAACGCCATCATCATCCAGGCGGCAAGGGACTACCGCACCGCCTTAAGGAAACTGCGGAGAAATCCGCGAAACCATCTCGCTCAAGCGGAGGCTGAATCTATAGAACGGTTCTTCCGCTCCGGCTGGTACAAGTGCCTCACCGATGTGGACGGCGAAATGGTGATACGAAAACTCAGAGAGGAGGATTAACGGCTATGACTGCAAAAGAATATCTGCGTCAGGCGTACCGGCTTGACCACAGGATAAATTCCGACCTTGCGGAACTCGAACGGCTCCGCGACATGGAAGGCAGCATCAGTTCTCCCAGCTTCGAGGAACACTATAACCCGAACCGCAACACGGAGGCTCCCTTCATCCGCTGCCTTGAGAAGGTGTGGGATTTGGAGATGAAGATAAAGACCGAGATCGACAAACTCATATCCTTAAAAGACCAGATGCGCGAGGTGATTGACGCCGTCCAGAACACGGACGAGCAGATGGTTCTCCGCTACCGCTATATCCATAACATGACATGGGAGCAGATCGGTGCCGAACTCAAAGCTGACGAAAGCACGGTCAGACGGTGGCACCGCAGGGCGCTTGCAAGCGTTATCGTCCCGGCTGATCCCATCGTGATATAAATGTGCCGAAAATACCCGGTTTTGCCCAGCAATGCCCACCTTGCATTTATGGTACATTATAATCAGCGGAGCAGAATCAAGAAGCCTCAAGGGTGCAGACCTTTGGGGCTTTCTTCATGCCCAGGAAAGCGAGGTGAAAGGATGCCAAGGAAACCGAAACGACCATGCCGCTATCCCGGATGCGGTCGGCTCTCTGACGGTCCCTACTGTGAGGAACACAGGAAAGCCGTGCGGGACGATTACAACCGTTACGAACGCGCTCCCGACAGCAATAAGAAATACGGCAGGTGTTGGAAACGAATCCGAGACCGCTACGCTGCGGCACACCCGCTGTGCGAACGCTGCCTCAAGGAAGGTCGGTACACTCCCGTCGAGGAAGTGCATCACATCGTTCCCATCTCTCAGGGCGGCACTCATGCGAGAGACAATCTGATGAGCCTTTGCCGTTCCTGCCACACCAAGATCCACCACGACCTTGGCGACCGGTAGGGCGGTCAAAATCTCTGCGGGTCCTGTACGCGGGCAGCGGCCCGGGGCTTCGTGCGCGAAAAAGGCGAAATCAAAAGGGTAATTGACGGCGGCCGATAGCGGTCGCTCTATTTTTGCGGAAAAGAGGTGAGAAAATGCCGACAAAATCCAATAACACAGGTGGGCGCGGTGGTGCGAGACCCGGTGCGGGAAGAAAAAAGTCTGCCGTCAAGGAGAAAGCCGAGAACGGCAATCCGGGCGGACGCAGACTGGAAGTTCTGGACATTCCCGAAGTCGAGGGTGTCGATATGCCAAAGCCCCATGAATTCCTCTCTGCCGAGCAGCGTGACGGAAGCACGCTCCAGGCGGAGGAAATCTACAAAGAAACCTGGGAGTGGTTAAAGAAGGTGGGCTGTGCCGCAAAGGTATCCCCACAGCTTTTAGAGCGGTATGCCATGTGCAGCGCCCGGTGGATTCAGTGTGAGGAGATGACCAACCGAATGGGATTTCTCTCCAAGCACCCAACCACCCAGAAACCGATCCCATCGCCGTTTATCAACATCGGCATCAACTACATGAACCAGGCGGTGCGGCTGTGGAACGAGATCTTCCAGATCGTAAAGGAAAACTGCAGCACCGACTACGGCGAGGTCTCTCCCCAGGATGACCTTATGGAGCGCTTACTGCGGGCGCGGAAAGGATAAAGCTATGTTTGAAAAGGTAAATCCGTGCCACCCGGACAAGGTGGCTGACCGTATTGCCGGCGCTCTGGTGGATGCGGCGTACAGAAAAGAAGAAAATCCGAGGATCGCCGTGGAGGTTCTCATCGGCCACGGCGTCTGCCATGTCATTGCGGAAACATCGGTAAGCATTCCACAGGATGAAGTGAAATCAATTGTCCACCGCATTGCCGGAAATCTGCATACCGACTATGCGGAAGTGCCGCAGGACGGACATCTTGCCAATAACCAGGCGGACGGAATCCGCTGCGGCGACAACGGCATATTCAAAGGAATGCCTGTGACCGAGGAGCAGAAAGCGCTCTGCGAGATCGCCAAAAGTGTGTATCACACTTATCCCTATGACGGGAAGTACATTCTGGACGGCACAAGGCTGATCCTCTGCCAGAGCAATGCCAGGAGCCACCACCTCAAGGAAGTGTATCCTCACGCCGAGATCAACCCTCTGGGAGACTGGACGGGCGGCACGGATGTGGACACGGGTGCAACCAACCGCAAGCTGGGCAGCGATATGGCAGACTCCGTCACAGGCGGCGGTCTGCATGGAAAAGACCTCTCCAAGGCGGATGTGTCGGTCAACATCTACGCCTGGCTGAAGGCACAGGAAACGGGAAAGCCAGTGGAGCTTGCCTGCGCCATCGGGGACGATACCGTGGACGGCATTCCCTACGCTGAAATCGTGGAGATTGCTCGGAAATTTATCCAGTCCCTTGGCGGCTTTGAGAAATTTGCGGAATGGGGGCTGGTGCGATGAAAACGACAACGGAAATGCAGTTGGTGCCAATCGCCAAACTGGTACCCTATGTGAACAATGCCCGCACCCACTCCCCGGAGCAGATCACCAAGCTCCGCTCGTCCCTCCGGGAGTTTGGATTTATCAATCCCGTTATCATTGACAGGGATTTCAATGTAATCGCCGGACACGGACGTATTCTTGCTGCCAAAGAAGAAGGCATCAAGGAAGTTCCGTGTGTCTTTGCCGACCACCTCACCGAGGCGCAGAAGAAAGCCTACATCATTGCGGACAACCGCATGGCGATGGACGCCAGATGGGATGAGGAACTTCTGCGAGTAGAAATCGAGTCTTTGCAGGGCATGGACTTTGACCCTCTGCTCACCGGCTTTGATGAGAAGGAGCTGGCGGCACTGTTTGATGACGGTGCTGAGGCCAAAGAGGATGACTTCGATGTGGACGCGGAACTGCAAAAACCTGCGTTCTCCCGGCTTGGCGATGTATGGACGCTTGGCAGGCATCGTCTGGTGTGCGGGGACTCCACGAAGGCTGAGACATACACCACGCTCATGGATGGCGTCAAAGCAAACCTGGTCATCACCGACCCGCCGTACAACGTCAACTATGAAGGCTCGGCGGGCAAAATCAAGAACGACAATATGGCAGGCGAGAAATTCTATGAGTTTCTGCTTGCCGCATTCAAAAATATGGAGTCGGTCATGGCGGCGGACGCATCCATCTATGTATTCCACGCCGACACCGAAGGACTCAATTTCCGCAGGGCGTTTGCCGATGCGGGATTTTATTTATCCGGCTGCTGTATCTGGAAGAAGCAGTCCCTTGTCCTCGGCCGCTCTCCCTACCAGTGGCAGCATGAGCCTGTGCTGTACGGCTGGAAGAAAAACGGCAAGCACCAATGGTACACGGGCAGGAAGGAAACCACTATCTGGGAGTTCGACAAACCCAAGAAGAACGGCGAGCATCCCACCATGAAGCCGATCCCGCTGCTGGCTTATCCCATCGGCAACTCCAGTATGGCAAACTCGGTGGTGCTGGACCCCTTCGGCGGCTCCGGTTCTACCCTCATTGCCTGTGAGCAGACCGACCGCATCTGCCGAACCATTGAGTTGGACGAGAAGTTCTGCGATGTCATCGTGAACCGCTACATCGAGCAGGTCGGCTCTGCGGATGGCGTAAGCGTCCTGAGAGACGGTAAGACATACAGCTATGAGGAGGTCGCGGATGGAACAGAATAAACTGACCCTCGGCAGCCTGTTTGACGGCTCCGGCGGTTTTCCTTTAGGCGGCTTGATCTCCGGCATTACCCCTGTATGGGCATCGGAGATTGAGCCGTTTCCTATCCGGGTGACCACCAAGCGGCTGCCGTTTATGAAGCATTACGGCGATGTCTCCCGGATGGATGGCGGGAAGATTGAGCCGGTGGATATCATCACCTTCGGCTCACCCTGCCAGGACATGAGCATCGCAGGTCGGCGGGAGGGCTTGGACGGCTCCCGCTCCAGTCTTTTCTATGAAGCCGTCCGAATCGCAAAGGAAATGAGGTGCAAAACCAATGGCAGATATCCAAGATACATCGTCTGGGAGAACGTCCCTGGTGCGTTCAGCTCCAACAAGGGCGCGGACTTCCAGTCCGTCCTCGAAGAGGTCTGCTCGGTCAAGGGATACGAAATTCATACTCCTCGACCTGAGAGGTGGCCGACCGCCGGAGAGATCGTGGCAGATGATTTCAGTCTCGCATGGCGGGTATTTGATGCGCAGTACTGGGGAGTTCCCCAGCGCAGAAAACGTATCTACCTTGTCGCAGATTTTGCAGGCGGGAGTGCCGGAAAAATACTATTTGAGTCCGAAGGCGTGTCTGGGTATACTCCGCAGGGCTTCCGTTCGTGGCAAGGAGCTGCCGGAGCTTCTGAAAAAGGCTCTGGAACGGCAGGCTGCGTCTGCCTGAACGACCAGGGTGGAAACCGTATGGATGTAACGGACGGCGTCACCTGCACTCTCCGGGCAGAAGCCCATCATCCACCCTGCGTGATGGAATCGGCGGGCTTTTGCACCGAGCATTCCGCACACAGCCGCTCCATCGGTTACGAGGAGGAAACCTCTCCCACCCTCCGGGCGGGGACGGTGCCTGCGGCGGTCTATGAGAACCATAGCCAGGACACCAGATACACCGGTCCATTGGAGACAGCGCCCACGGTCATGTCCACCTATGGAACGGGCGGCAATAATCAGCCCTTCGTGGTGGAAACGCCAAAGACGCTGAAAATCCGCTCCGGCTGTGAGGGCGGCGGCAAAGGTGCATTAATTCAGGACAACAAGTCCGCTACCCTCGGCTGCAACAATGACCAGACGGTATTTGTGCCGTTTGTGAAGGGCACCCGCCCCCACTCTTCCGATGAAGGGCAGCAGTGGAAAGACGGAACCGTAGCGAACACACTGAACACCCATGATGTGGGCGAAACCAGATGCAATGAGCTGGCTGTTAAGGTTTACGGCATCTGCTCCAAACAGAGCCACGCCATGCAGTCGGACAATCCGCACAGCGGTTTTTATGAAGCGGATACTTCCCGCTGTTTGGACAGGAGCGGCGGCAATCCCTCCTGCAACCAGGGCGGTATGGCCGTAGTGGCTGTGCAGGGCTCCATGATTGGAAGGTCCGACAAGAACGGTCCCCAGGGCAGCGGCGTCAATGAGGATGTGTCCTTCACGCTGGATGCCACCGACCGTCATGCGGTAGCCTACGGAATCGACCGCGCCACATACAATATGGGACGGAATGCCAAGTTCGGTCTTGGAATTGAGGAAGAACTGGAGCCTACGATAGTGGCAAAAGGACCGGGCGCAGTGGCCTACTGCATGACTACAGGTTCCTATACCCAGGCGCTTGAAGAACAGTCACCAACCTTGATGGCAAGAGACTATAAAGACCCGCCTGTGGTGAACGAAACCGAGCCTGACTACATCGTCCGCAGACTGACGCCTACCGAATGTGCCAGACTGCAGGGGTTCCCGGACTGGTGGTGTTCCAATTTAGGGACTGACGAACCGACCGAGGAAGAGATCGAGTTCTGGACAGAGGTATTTGAGACACACCGGAGTGTCATGGGATCTTCCTCCAAGCCGAAGAGCCGCAATCAGATCATCAAGTGGCTGAAAGCTCCTCACTCCGATTCTGCGGAATACAAGATGTGGGGCAACGGCGTGGCGCTGCCTAACGTCTGTTTTGTTCTTTCCGGCATCGTGTACTATGCACAGTTATCCGGCGAATGATCCGGCAGCTATTCTACAGCAAAATGTGCGGAAATCGCTTGCTATTTCAGGGGTTCAGAGCGAATATGTGACTACCAAAAACAAAGGAGGTTTTCGCACATGGAAATCAGATACAATGTGACAGGCGCAAAGCGCAAGGAGCTGGTCAAGGTCATCGCAGATGCCACGGGCGCCAGGGCGGAATACAAATTCATGCCCACCTGCAATTATGAGATCGACTACTTCACGGTCACCAAGGACGGGACGCTCCTGTTTGACGACTGCGCCGACAGCGAGGAGGTCGAGCAGGTACTTGAAGCTATCACCGCCGCAGGCTTTGAATGCGAGGCGCAGGACGGCGAGGAACAGCTCTCCGAGGAAGAATCCGAAGCCGCCGACACTGCGCCACAGAGCGAAACTGTGGGGCTTACAGTGGAGATTCCGCTGGACAAAGCGGCGGTTGGCAACCTCACTAAACTGCTGGATGCCAAAGGTAGCCTGATTAAGAAGGCGCTCGGTGTTAGCGAACTTCCAATTGAGATTCAGGAAGACCGGGTAGCATTTCCCTGGTTTAGAGAGATGCCTGACGCCGATGCGGTCAAAGCCTACACCCATTTCATTTCCGCACTCTGCGAGATGAGCAAAAACGCCAAGCGCGTGACGGTCACGGAGAAAGCGGTGGATAATGAGAAGTACGCCTTCCGCTGCTTTCTCCTGCGCCTGGGCTTCATAGGCAGTGAATACAAAGTCGAACGCAAGATCCTGCTGAAGAACCTCTCCGGTTCTTCGGCATTTAAGAATGGAGGTGCTGACCATGCGGTTTCCGAGTAAGGAAATTGTGGAGCGCATCCGCAGAGAGTATCCTGCAGGCACCCGTGTGGAGCTGCTACAAATGGACGATCCCCAGGCACCGCCAATCGGCACACAGGGCACTGTGATGGGCGTGGATGATATCGGCTCCATCATGGTCGCCTGGGACAACGGCAGCGGCCTTTCCGTGGTGCTTGGAGAGGATCTGTGCCGAAAGGTCAAGAACACATCTGATGGTAGTAAACAGGTGTAAACTACACAATATCTTGCGGTCATCTTTGTGTAGTATATTATCGGAAATGGCCTTGCTATTATCCTCTTTTAGAGCGAATATGTGTACACCGAAAGGGAAAACACACCAAACGAAAACGGAGGATTCACCATGAACGAGAAAACAGCAAGGCAGATCGCAGAGATGAAAGACCAGACCATCGGGGTCGAGGTCGAGATGAACAGCATCACCCGCCAGAAGGCAGCCAAGGTTGCCGCCGACTTCTTCGGTACAGGCAGATTTGAGAATACCGCAGGCCGCAACGGCTACAGCACCTGGAGCGCCTGGGACGCACAGGGGCGCGAGTGGAAATTCCAGAAGGACGTTTCCATCGCAGGGCCGGACGAGCAGAAATGCGAACTGGTCACTCCAATCCTGACCTACCAGGACATCGAAACCCTGCAGGAGCTTTGCAGACAGCTCAGACACGCAGGAGCCAAGAGCGACGCCTCCAGAGGATGCGGAGTCCACATCCACATCGGAGCGCAGGGGCATACACCGCAGAGCCTTCGGAACCTCGCCAACATCATGGCGAGCCACGAAAGCCTGATCGCCGAGGCTTTAAAGCTCGACCGCAGCCGCATGAGCCGCTACTGTCGCACGGTAGACCCCAACTTTCTCGCCAAGGTCAACAGCAGAAAGCCCAAGACGATGGCACAGCTTGCGGACATCTGGTACACCAGCCACGGCGCAAGCTACGGCAGGAACCAGCATTACAACGACAGCCGCTACCATATGCTCAACCTCCACGCCACCTTTACCAAAGGGACAGTCGAGTTCAGGCTCTTCCAGTTTGACGAGCCGACCACAGAGCGTCGGGGCGGCATCCACGCAGGACAGCTCAAAAGCTACATTCAGCTTTGCCTGGCCCTGAGCCAGATGGCAAAGGATGTGCGGACGGCAAGCCCCAAGCCCCAGCAGAGCGAAAACCCCAAGTACGCCATGAGAACCTGGCTCCTCCGCATGGGCTTCATCGGCGAGGAGTTCGCAACGGCCAGAGATTTCCTGACCCGCAACCTTACTGGAGATACAGCCTTCCGGCATGGCAGAGCAGCCGCTTGAAGGATTTAGGTTAAATGCCCTGCCCCTGACCGCTTCGGCGGTCTGAGGGTGGTAGAAGGACAAGTAACCTAAGTCCTCCAGGAAAGGATGGATACACATGAAAGAAAAAAGATACTACATCGCCTACGGCAGCAACCTCAATGTCCCGCAGATGCGGATGCGCTGCCCTCACGCCACGATCCTCGGCACGGCTAACCTTAAGGGGTGGGAGCTGCTGTTCAAAGGAAGCAAGACCGGCTCTTACCTTACGATTGAGGAATGTACTGGCGGCACGGTTCCCGTGGTGATCTGGGAGGTGACGGCTGCGGATGAAGCCGCCCTCGACCGCTACGAGGGATTCCCCAACTTCTATTACAAGAAGGACATCAAACTGCAGTACAAGGGCATCCGCACAGGCAAGCGCAGAACGGTGACGGCCTTTGCCTACGTCATGCACGAGGACAGGCCCATCGGCATCCCCACCAACTTTTACATGAGGACCTGCCTGGAGGGATACGACACCTTTTACTTCGACAAGAACATTCTGATCGACGCCTACGATAAATGCAGGGAGGTATGCGGCTATGAAGGATAACATCATAAGGACGGCGGTCTGCCCGCTTTGCGGCAGGACCTACCACGGCGCTCCGGCGCTTTCCAGGGAGGACAACAAGACCCTCATCTGCCCGGACTGCGGCACCAGGCAGGCGCTCCGGTCCATCGGCGTGGACACTGCCGAGCAGGAGCAGATCATCGAGACGATCCACCGCCATATGGAAAGCCGGGAGCGTTGAAAAATTCACAATTTTGCTGTATAATAAAGTAATCTTGGTGGGGACAAATCGGAATTGAGGGGATAAAAATAAATGAAGAGCGGAAGAATTATTGTAATTACTGGCGCACCAGGAACAGGAAAAACCACAACATCAGCTATTGTTGCCAAAGAATCCACTATGGAAAAATCTGTGCATATGCACACGGATGATTTTTACCATTATCTTAGTAAAGGAGCAATCCCCCCACATTTGCCGGAATCTAATGAGCAAAATCTAATTGTGATTGAGGCTTTTTTAGAAGCCGCAAAGCGTTATGTCCGTGGAGGATATGATGTGATTGTAGACGGTATTATCGGTCCGTGGTTTTTAGAGCCGTGGCTAAACATTGTACGAGAGGGATATGAAGTGCATTATATCGTTTTGAGGGCTAATAAGGAAGAAACCATGAAGCGGGCGATTGAACGCTCAAAATTAGATAGAAAAACTAATATTGAGTTAGTAGAAATCATGTGGGAGCAATTTAATAATTTGGGAGCATACGAGAAAAATATTTTAGATACAACACAACTTTCCGTTGAAGATACAGTTTCTGCTATTAAAGAGAAAGTTGCAAATAAAGCGACCTTACTTCTTGAATCGCTTTAAAACTGGTAATACAATTTCCAGTTTGTCAACCTGTATTTTTAAGCATCGGTTAGAAATAGCCGGTGCTATTTTTATGCCATTTTGGAGGTGGTGCCTATGCGAAAACTGAAGAAATACACGCCTACCCGGTTTATGGCGAAGACCTCACACTACGATAAGGACGCTGCCGATTTTGCAGTGATGTTTATCGAGTCTCTCAGCCATACCAAGGGCACCTGGGCAGGCAAGCCCTTTGAGCTGATCGACTGGCAGGAGCAGATCATCCGAGACCTGTTTGGAGTTCTGAAGCCCAACGGCTATCGGCAGTTCAATACGGCGTACATCGAGATACCGAAGAAACAGGGCAAATCGGAGCTTGCCGCCGCTGTGGCGCTCCTGCTCCTGTGCGGGGACGGCGAGGAGCGTGCCGAGGTATATGGCTGCGCCGCTGACCGCAACCAGGCAAAGATCGTCTTTGATGTGGCGGTGGATATGGTGCGGTTCTGCCCGGCGCTCTCAAAGCGCGTAAAGATCCTGGAATCCCAGAAGAAGATTACCTACTTGCCTACCAACTCATCCTATCAGGTACTGTCGGCAGACGTGGCAAACAAGCACGGCTTCAATACACACGGCGTCATTTTCGATGAGCTGCATACCCAGCCCAACCGAAAGCTCTTTGACGTCATGCTCCAAGGCTCCGGGGATGCCAGGATGCAGCCGCTGTATTTCCTGATCACTACGGCGGGCAACGACACCAACTCCATCTGCTATGAGGTGCATCAAAAGGCCATCGACATTGCGGAAGGCAGGAAGGTCGATCCCACCTTCTACTCCGTCATTTATGGCGCTGCCGAGGATGAGGACTGGACAGACCCGGAGGTCTGGAAGAAAGCCAATCCATCTCTCGGCATCACGGTGGGTATCGACAAGGTCAAAGCCGCCTGTGAATCCGCCCAGCAGAATCCCGGCGAGGAGAACGCCTTTCGGCAGCTAAGGCTCAACCAGTGGGTCAAGCAGTCGGTGCGCTGGATGCCAATGGAGAAATGGGACGTTTGTGCGTTTCCTGTTTCTGAGGACGATCTGGAAGGACGCATCTGCTACGGCGGTCTGGACTTATCCTCTACCACGGACATCACAGCCTTTGTGCTGGTGTTTCCTCCATTGGACGAGGATGACAAATACTACGTCCTGCCATACTTCTGGATACCGGAGGAGACTCTTGACCTACGTGTACGCAGAGATCATGTTCCCTATGACCTGTGGGAACGCCAGGGCGTGCTGATGACCACCGAGGGAAATGTGGTCCACTACGGCTACATTGAAAAATTCATTGAGCAGCTGGGTGAACGGTTCAATATTAGAGAGATTGCCTTTGACCGCTGGGGCGCTGTGCAGATGGTGCAGAACCTTGAGGGCATGGGCTTCACGGTAGTCCCCTTCGGGCAGGGCTTTAAGGATATGAGTCCTCCTACCAAAGAACTGATGAAGCTGGTGCTGGAGGAAAAGATCGCCCACGGCGGACACCCGGTGCTGCGGTGGATGATGGACAACATCTACATCCGCACCGACCCGGCAGGCAACATCAAGGCGGACAAGGAAAAATCCACAGAGAAGATCGACGGAGCCATCGCCACCATTATGGGGCTTGATCGTGCGATCCGCTGTGGCAATGATACGGGAGCTTCGGTTTATGACAGCCGGGGCCTTTTGTTTATTTGAGGAAGGACGGTGATCACATATGGGTATCTTTTCAGGGCTTTTCCGTTCCCGGGATAAGCCCCAGAATCGCACCACGGGCAGCGCCTACAGCTTTTTCTTTGGCAATAGCTCGGCGGGCAAGCGTGTCAATGAACGCTCCGCCATGCAGATGACAGCAGTTTATTCCTGCGTCCGTATCCTGGCGGAGGCTGTGGCGGGACTGCCGCTCCACCTCTACCGCTACAAAGAGGATGGCGGCAAGGAGAAGGCGCTGGACCATCCGCTGTATCTCCTGCTGCATGACGAGCCGAACCCGGAGATGAGTTCCTTCGTGTTCCGGGAGACGCTCATGACTCATCTGCTCCTGTGGGGCAACGCTTACGCACAAATCATCCGCAACGGCAAGGGTGAGGTGATTGCCCTCTACCCCCTGATGCCGGACCGGATGACGGTGGATCGTGACAGCAAGGGACAGCTTTATTACGAATACACCGTCAGCATGGATGACGCGCCTACGGTCAAAGGCAGTCTTGTCCGGCTGCATCCGTCCGATGTGCTGCACATCCCCGGCCTTGGCTTTGACGGGCTGGTGGGCTATTCCCCCATCGCTATGGCAAAGAACGCCATCGGCATGGCGATTGCCTGTGAGGAATACGGGGCAAAGTTCTTTGCCAACGGCGCAGCTCCTGGCGGTGTGCTGGAGCATCCGGGGACGATCAAAGACCCGCAGCGTGTCCGGGAAAGCTGGCAATCCACCTTCGGCGGCAGCGGCAACAGCAATAAGATTGCCGTGCTGGAAGAGGGCATGAAGTACACGCCCATCGGCATCTCCCCGGAACAGGCGCAGTTTCTGGAAACAAGGAAGTTCCAGATCAATGAGATCGCCCGTATCTTCCGGGTGCCGCCCCACATGGTGGGCGACCTGGAAAAATCCAGCTTTTCCAACATTGAGCAGCAGTCGCTGGAGTTCGTGAAATACACGCTGGAACCCTGGCTGGTGCGCTGGGAGCAGTCCATCCAGCGGACGCTTTTTTCCCCGGAGGAAAAGAAACGGTATTTTGCCAAATTCAACGTGGAGGGGCTGCTCCGGGGCGATTATGCCAGCAGGATGACCGGCTATGCTACGGCAAGGCAGAACGGCTGGATGAGCGCCAACGACATCCGGGAATTGGAGAACATGGACCGCATCCCTGCTGAGGAGGGCGGAGACTTGTACCTGATCAATGGCAATATGCTCCCGCTTGGAAACGCCGGGGCTTTTGCAAATACCGAAACGAGCAATGACGGAAAGGAGGAAAACCCCGATGAAGAAGTTCTGGAAGTGGAAGAACCAGGCAGAGACGGAGACAGCTCCGGCGGAACGGACGCTGTTCCTGAACGGCACCATCGCCGAGGAAAGCTGGTTTGACGATGACGTCACGCCCCAGCTTTTCAAAGAAGAACTGATGGCAGGCTCCGGCGACATCACGGTCTGGATCAACAGCCCCGGCGGCGACTGCGTGGCAGCGGCACAAATCTACAATATGCTGATGGACTACAAGGGCAATGTCACGGTCAAAATCGATGGCATTGCGGCCAGCGCCGCATCGGTCATTGCGATGGCTGGCACAAAGGTGCTGGTCAGCCCTGTCTCCATGATGATGATCCATAACCCCATGACCGTGGCAATGGGCGATACCGCAGAGATGCAGAAAGCCATCGAGATGCTTGGGAGCGTGAAAGATTCCATCATCAATGCCTATGAGATCAAGACCGGGCTGTCCCGCACCAAGCTGTCCCATCTGATGGACGCGGAAACCTGGATGGACGCCGGCAAGGCGGTGGAGCTGGGCTTTGCTGATGATGTCCTGGCACGGGCGGAGATCCCGGAGGACATGGAACCTCCAGCGGTATCCATGCTGTATTCCAAGGCTGCTGTGGTCAATTCCCTCATGGATAAGATCGCGGCCAAGTGCAGGACCAACCCGAAGAAAACTGAAGATTCCAAACCTAAGGGCCGCTCTGTAGACAGTCTCTACGAGCGGCTCAATCTTTTGAAACATTAAGGAGGATAACGACTATGACTATTCTTGAACTGCGTGAAAAGCGCGCCAAGGCCTGGGAGGCCACCAAGGCATTCCTGGATTCCCACAGAAACGACAAAGGTATGCTGTCCGCCGAGGACGATGCCACCTACTCCCGCATGGAGCAGGAAATCACCGATCTTGGCAAGGAGATCGCCCGTCTGGAGCGCCAGGAGGCGCTGGATGCGGAACTGAACCGCCCGGTGAACAAGCCCCTCACCGGCAAGCCCATGAACGGCAAGGAAACTGCCAAGACCGGCCGCGCTACCGATGAGTACCGCCAGAACTTCTGGAACATGATGCGCTCCAAGACTCCCATGCCCACCGTGATGAACGCTTTGCAGATCGGCACCGATTCCGAGGGCGGGTATCTCGTCCCTGACGAGTACGAGCGTACTCTGGTAGAAGCTCTGGAGGAGGAGAACATCTTCCGTCAGCTGGCGAAGATCATTCAGACCTCCAGCGGCGACCGCAAGATCCCCGTGGTGGCTACCAAGGGTACCGCATCCTGGATCGATGAGGAGGGCGCATATCTGGAGAGCGATGACTCCTTCGGTCAGGTGTCCATCGGCGCTTACAAGCTGGGCACCATGATCAAAGTTTCTGAGGAACTACTCAATGACAGCGTCTTTGACCTGGAGAGCTACATTTCTCGTGAGTTTGCCCGCCGTATCGGCGCTAAGGAGGAGGAAGCGTTCTTTACCGGGGATGGCTCCGGCAAGCCCCTGGGCATCCTGGCAGCCAGCGGCGGCGCAGAAACCGGCATCACTGCGGCATCTGCCACAGCTATCACTGCCGATGAGCTGATCGACCTGTTCTACTCCCTGAAATCGCCCTACCGCCGCAACGCTGTGTGGGTGCTGAATGATTCCACCATCAAGGCCATCCGCAAGCTGAAGGACAACCAGGGTCAGTACCTGTGGCAGCCTTCCCTGACTGCCGGTGCGCCTGACCTGCTGCTTGGAAAGCCGGTACGTACCTCGGCTTTTATGCCCGCCATTGCCGCAGACGCCAAGACCATCGCCTTCGGTGATTTCAGCTATTACTGGATCGCTGACCGCCAGGGGCGCTCCTTCAAGCGCCTGAACGAACTGTATGCGGCAAACGGCCAGGTGGGCTTCCTCGCTTCCCAGCGCGTGGACGGCAAGATAATCCTGCCGGAAGCCATCAAAGTGCTGGCGCAGAAGTCTGCGGGCTAATGAGAAGAGGCGGCGGTGATGGAAGAACTGCTCTTGAAAGTAAAAGCCAATCTCATTCTGGAGCATTCGGCGGATGATGAACTTCTGAAGGGCTACATCACCGCCGCTGTTTCCTATGCGGAAAGCTACCAACATATCCCGGAGGGCTACTATACAGACAATGCGATGCCGGCTACTACCGAACAGGCGGTGATTATGCTGGCATCGCATTTCTATGAGTCCAGGGACGGCTCCACCGGGGGCTTCTTTGCGGACAACACCAATGCGGCGCAGCAGGTCTGGAACACGGTCAATCTCCTTTTGCGGCTTGACCGGGATTGGAAGGTGTGAGTATGAGTTTTGGCAAGATGAACACCTTTATTTCAATCGTAGAGAAACAGTTCACACAGGATAAGGACGGATTCAAGACGGAAACGGATGTGACTGTGGCAGAGGTACGGGCTTACCGGGAAGGTCGGCACGGCAGTGAGAAATGGGCAAATATGGCATCCTTCTCTACCGCCACCGACCTGTTTCGGTTCCGAGTGATCCCAGATGTGGAAATCACCACAGATATGCGTATTCTCTGTGACGGGCATACCTTCGAGATCACTTCTGTGGAGGATGTCAAAGGCAGAGGGATGTATCTGGAGGTGCTGGGGACGGAGGTGAAAGCGGGTGGCTAAGGTTCAAATGAAAATGCCGGAGGATTTTCTGATGAAGGTATCCCGGCTGGCGGATAAGACGGATGAGATCATCCCGAAAGTGCTGGAGGCAGGTGCAGAGGTCGTGGAGGACAAGGTGCGCTCCAACCTGCAGTCTGTCATTGGCAGTGGGACGAAGTATGACTCCAGAAGCACCGGGGAGCTTTTACGCTCCCTTGGCACTTCTCCCGCCCTGCAGGACAGGAACGGGGATTTTGACATAAAGGTGGGCTTTTCCGAGCCTCGTTCGGACGGCGACAGCAATGCCAAGATCGCCACCATTTTGGAATACGGCAAAAGCGGCCAGCCCGCAAAACCCTTCTTAAAACCAGCCCGTTCCTCTTCCCGGAATGCCTGTATCAACGCCATGAAGGCGAAGCTGGATGAGGAGGTGGAGATGATTTGAGTCTGCTTTCGGAAACCAAGGCTGCGGTCACCGGCTGCGGACTGCCTGTGGAGACAGGCGTGTTCTCCGGGGAGCCGCCGGAGGAATATGTGGTGGTCACGCCTTTGGCGGATACCTATGAACTCCACGCGGATAACCTACCGGGGTATGAAACCCAGGAGGCGCGGCTCTCCTTGTTCTCCAAGGGCAATTATACGCAGCGGAAAGAGCAGCTTTCAAATGCGCTCCTTGCCGCTGATTTTGTGATTACGGACAGGCGGTACATCGGCCATGAGGACGATACCGGCTACCACCACTATGCCATTGATGTGGCAAAACTGTATGGATTGGAGGAATGAACTATGGCTACCATTGGCCTTGATAAACTTTTCTACTCGAAGATTACCGAGGGTGAAAACGGCGATGAGACCTATGCCGCCCCGGTAGCTTTGGCAAAAGCCATGACCGCCGAGCTTTCCGTGGAACTGGCGGAAGCTACGCTGTACGCGGACGATGGCGCGGCGGAGGTCGTGAAGGAGTTCCAGAGCGGGACGCTGACGCTGGGTGTGGACGATATTGGGAAAAGCGTGGCGGAAGACCTGACCGGGGCGGTGATTGATGAAAACGGCGTCCTGATCTCCGCATCGGAGGACGGCGGCGCTCCGGTTGCCATCGGCTTCCGGGCCAAGAAAGCAAACGGCAAGTACCGCTATTTCTGGCTGTACCGTGTGATTTTCGGTATCCCCGCCACTAACCTGACCACCAAGGGCGAGAGCATCGAGTTTTCCACCCCTTCCATCGAGGGGACGGTGACCCGCCGCAATAAGGTGGACGGCCAGGGCAAACACCCCTGGAAAGCGGAGGTGTCCGAGGATGACTCCGGTGTGTCTCCCACGGTTATCACGGGCTGGTACGATGAGGTCTATGAGCCGTCCTATGCGGATCAGACGTCGGGCGCAGGCGGCGAAGGGTAATAGGAGGTTTGGAGATATGGATGAAAGAACAGCTACTGTCAATATCGGCGGGCAGGAATACGAAATGCTCCTGACCACCAGGGCGACCAAGGCCATCGCCGGACGCTACGGGGGCTTAGAGAACCTGGGCGAGAAGCTGATGAAAGCGGAAAATTTTGAGATGGCTCTGGACGAGATCGTGTGGCTGATCACCCTTCTGTGCAACCAGCCTATCCTCGTCCATAACCTGAAACACCCGGAGGACAAAAAGCCGGAGCTGACTGCCGATGAGGTGGAGCTTCTCACCTCCCCGATGGAACTGACGGACTACAAAGACGCCATCATGGAGGCCATGTACCGGGGGACGAAACGGAATATCGAAAGTGAGCCGGAGGGAAAAAACACGGCGGCCGGGTAAGCGATGAAGAATTGTTTACCCGGCTTTTGTATTACGGCATGGCCCATCTGAGTCTCTCGCAGGATGAAGTGTGGCTCATGCCGTTTGGCCTGCTTATGGACCTCTGGGAATGCCATAAGCAGTTTATGGGGATCGCAAGACCGAAGCAGGTGCTGACCATTGACGATGTGATTCCCTATGGAATTTAAGGAGAGGAGGTGCAGCCCGTGGCGGATAATCTCGGTCTGAAGATCGGCATTGAGGGCGAGAAGGAATTTAAAAAGGCCTTGTCCGAGATCAACCAGTCCTTCAAGGTGCTTGGCTCTGAAATGAAGCTGGTGTCCTCGCAGTTTGACAAAAACGATAAGTCCGTTCAGGCACTTTCCGCAAGGAACACTGTGCTGAATAAGGAAATCGAGGCACAGAAAAACAAGGTGGAAACCCTGCGGACCGCCCTCCGGAACGCCGCAGATTCCTTTGGGGAGAACGACCGCCGCACGCAGAACTGGCAGATCCAGCTCAATAACGCAGAAGCCGCCTTAAACAGCATGGAGCGGGAGCTTTCCGATAATGAGCGGGCCATTGAAGCCCTTTCCCAAGAGGAAACAGACGCGGCGGATGCTACGGAACGTCTCTCCCAGGAGATTGCCCGGCAGGAGGATGCGCTTGCAGGGATGAAGCGCGCCTATTCCAACGCCGTGCTGCAGTACGGCAAAGGCTCCGGCGAGGCAAAGGAACTGGAAGGACGCATCTCCCGGCTTTCCGGGGAACTTCGGGAAAACCGGGAGCGGATGAAGGACGCCGGGGATGTAGCAGAGGACTTGGGCGATTCGCTGGAGGACGCCTCCGAAGGTGCGGATAAATTGGGTTCCGACCTTTCGGTAGCCACGGTGGCGATGGGCAACCTCATCTCCTCCGGCATCCAGGCGGCGTTAAGCGGTATCCAGGAACTTGGCAGCGCCATCTGGAACCTGGACGAAGCCACGGAGGAATACCGGGTAGCCCAGGGCAAGCTGACCACCGCCTTTGAGGCGGCCGGCTACAGCGGCGAGGCGGCGCAGAAATCTTACAACGAGTTTTACAAAATCCTGGGCGATACGGACACGGCAACGGAGGCGTCACAGCTGTTGGCGCAGCTTGCCCAAAACGAGCAGGACATCACCAAGTGGACGAACATTGCCGCAGGCGTTTACGGCACATTCGGTGACGCCCTCCCCATTGAGGGCATGATCGAGTCGGCAAACGAGACCGCCAAGGTGGGCGAGGTCACCGGCTCCCTGGCGGACGCCTTAAACTGGGTGGGCATCAGCGAGGATGCCTTCAATGAAAAACTGGCGGCTTGTTCCAGTGAAAGCGAAAGAAACCGCCTGATCATGGAGACTCTTTCCGGGGCCTATGACGAGGCGAGCGGCGCGTTTTACCGCAACAACGAGGCGCTGGTGGCTTCCAGAGAAGGACAGGCGCAGCTGGATGAGACCCTGGCGGGGCTTGGGGAGACCATATCCAATGTGAAGAACAGCCTCCGTGCGGAGTTCCTCCCGGCGATCTCGGAAGTCATCTCAGCCTTTACCGACATGGTCAACGGCGTGGACGGGGCGGATGAAGCCTTCGCCGGGGCCATTACGGGACTGGTGAACACGGCGGTTTCCATGCTGCCGCAGTTTGTAAACACCGGGATGCAGATGCTGACCTCGCTGCTCTCCGGCATCATCCAGAGCCTTCCGGCTGTGATGGAGGGCGCAGCGCAGATCATCGTCACGCTGGCCCAGGGCATTGCGGCTGCGGTCCCCACGCTGATTCCGCAGATTGTCCTTGTGGTTACCCAGATCGTACAGACCCTGATCGAAAACCTGCCGATGATTCTGGACGCGGCGCTGCAGCTGATTCTGGGACTGGCACAGGGGCTTTTAGACGCTATCCCTGTTCTGATTGCGGCTCTGCCCGCCATCATCACGGCGCTTGTGGAGTTTATCGTTGGGGCGATCCCGCAGATCATTGACGCCGGGATACAGCTTCTGACCTCCCTGATTTCCGCACTGCCGGAGATCATCACGGCCATTGTGGCGGCAATCCCACAGATCATCGACGGGCTGGTGACGGCGATCCTTGGCAGCATCCCGCAGATCATAGAAGCCGGGGTAAACCTGCTGATCTCCCTGATCCAGAACCTGCCCACCATCATTACCACCATTGTGGGAGCAATCCCGCAGATCATTACAAGCATCATCAATGCCCTTGTCGGGAACATCGATAAGATCGTCCTGGCCGGGGTACAGCTTTTTGTGGCCCTGATCGCCAACCTTCCGAAAATCATTGTGGAGATCGTAAAGGCGGTGCCGCAGATCATCTCCGCCATCGTGAAGGGCTTTGCAAGCGGTGTGTCCCAGATGGCAAATATCGGCCTGAACCTCATCAAGGGCATCTGGAACGGTATCGGGAATGCGGCAAGCTGGCTGTGGAACAAGGTCAGCGGCTTCTGCTCGAACCTGCTTAGTAAAATCAAGGGCTTCTTCGGCATTTCCTCCCCGTCCAGAGAGATGGCGTGGGTGGGCGATATGCTGACCCAGGGACTTGCCGGCGGCATCGAGGACGGCGCAGGCGCGGCTATCAGCGCCGCAGAGGATTTGAACAACGGCATCCTGGGCGTGATGAACGGCCTGGCGGCGGATATGCAGTCCGCTGTCCCCTCGAACTTTGCCTTTGACACAGCCGGGATGGCGGGTTCCGTGGCCGGCGGCATGGGCGGAACGGGCGGCACCTCTTTCGGAACCCTCATCACCATTCAGCAGATGATCGTCCGCAGCGAGGACGATATCCGCAGGATCTCCCAGGAGCTTTACAACCTGATCCAGACCGGTTCCCGCGCCCAGGGAAGATTTAGTACAGCTTAAAGGGGGTGCAGTCTATGGGCTTTTCATACAATGACATTACTTCAAAGAGCATGGGACTGAAAGCAAGGCTGACCTCCTGGCAGGTCAGCGGGCGGCTCCGCAACTTTACCACGACCGTTCCCGGAAAGTATGGCGTTACCGACTTCGGAGCGGACTTTGACTACCGGGAGATCGTGGTTTCCTGCAGCATCTTCCCAAGGCACAGCTTTCCCGCCCTGGTTTCCACGCTGGATGATATTGCGGCGTGGCTTGACCCGGTGGGCGGTTTGAAGCAGCTGATTCTGGATGATGTGCCGGACCGGTATTTCATGGCAAGACTGAACGCTGCGGTAGAGTGCGAACGGCTCCTGCGCTCCTCCGGCAGCTTTGAGCTGACCTTTTTCTGCCCTGACCCCTTTGGCTACGCCATTGAGGATGAAACCTTTTCCATCACGGCGGAGGGCAGCCATACCATAACCCGGCATACCGGGAACATGGAGTCGAATCCCATCTACCGTATTGAGGGAGAAATTACCTCCGCAGTAGGAAACTATATCAGCATTACGACCAACGGGCAGGAATTAAAGATCGTTAACGCCACCCTTGCGGCGGGCGAAACGCTGGTGGTGGATACCGACCGCATGACCACCTATGTAGAGGATGAAAACGGCATTACGGTGCGAAACGGGCTGCCGTATCTGGAGGAACTGAATTTTCCCACGCTTTCTGTGGGTAACAATACTGTCTCCGTGGCAGCGTCAAACGCTGTGTTTACGGGGCTTGAAATACAGGCAAGGAGCAGATGGAGGTGAGCGGCGATGGCGCTAAAGACAATACTGAATCAACAGACAGACTTCACAGGCGAGTTCCCAGCCGAGTGGGCAAAGGACGGCCTGTGGCGGATGAACGAATCCGCTCCCGATGAAAACAACAACCTTCTGGATTCCTCCGGTGCGGGAAGACCTGCCTTCATTAACAACTGGAGCGGCACCACCGCGTCTATGCGGAGCGGGCAGAAAGGCAATTACTTTCGTTTTAATATCAACAGCCCTGCCACAGAGCAGACCTATCTGAAGGTCGCAAATGACGGCAGCATTTTCGCAGAGCTTGGAGGGCGTATCCTCTGCGGCGGCTGGATGAACCCCACCACCTATTCTGTGGGAAACACCTACTGCCCGATCTTCAACACAAGATACGGTCCCGGTCAGCCGATCTTCTACCTCTCCCTTTTCCGCGGCAGGCCGAGGGTCATGCTCTATGACGATACCGGCTCCCTGATTCTGGATGAAACGGTCACGCCGTCCTTCTCCCTGGTAAACGGCGGCTGGTATTTTATCGCCTGCCTGATCGAGCCGGATAACAAGACGGCACAGTATGTAGTGGGCGACCGTGAAAGCGGCACTGTGTGGGCATCGGAGGTTTTCACCTTTACCGGGGAACTGAACCGCTCCTGCACAGCGGATCTGATCCTTGGAATGCACGCCGATTCCTACTGGTATGCCGGAGGGCTGGACGACTGGTTTTTAGACTGCGATACCTCACTTACCGCAGAGGACTTGATGGACTATTTCCGCTCCTCCCTGGTGGCGAACGCCGGGGATACCTCCGGGAGTGTAGACGGCATTACCGAGCCGGGAGCAGTCACGCTCCGGGCATCCGGCGGTGTGTATCCGTCCGAGGGCGTGCTGACTACAGCGGCGGCTGAGTGCAACCTCTCCGGCACGGGACGTGTGTCCGTAACCAGCGAGTATATTTCCGGCACAACGGCGGTTTCCTTTGTGGAGACATCAACCAGTGATAACCTGACCGATTGGAGCGATTGGGCGGCAGTCCCTTCAGACGGGCGACTGACCTCTCCCAACAGGGCATATATCCGTTTCCGGGTAACGCTCACGACTTCCGACACTGCACGGACGCCAAAGCTCATCGATATCCGGCTCTACGACATCCCAAAAGCGCCCTATGAGAAGATCGGCTACGCAAGGCCGGTGGTGCTGGACAGGAATGGTGCATGGGAGGCGGTGCTGGAGAATGCCTACGACATCATTGTCACGGGCGAGATCAACGGCGAGGACACCCTCTCCTTTAAGATCCCTTACCGGGATGGCAAGCGTGGGTATATCGACAGCGAGAAGAAGATCCAGATCGTGGACGATGTGTACAAGGTCAGGACGGTCACCGATACCAGGGATACGGACGGCAGCGCCGTGACCGAGGTGTATGCGGAGGCGGAGTTCTATGACCTGACATTCTCTGTCCGCAAGGAAGAAAGAACCTTTGAAGCGGAATACCCGGAAACCGCGATGGCCTACGCCTTAGAGGGCACTGAGTGGAGCGTCGGTACGGTGACGGTACGGACAAAGCGCACCTGGACCAGTACGGAAAAGAATGCCCTGTCCATCCTCAGAAATACAGCAGACCTTCACGGCGGCGACCTGGTCTTTGACTGCCCGAACCGTCTGGTGCATCTGCTGACGGTAAACGGCAGGGACAGTGGCGCGCTGTTTGCCTACAGGAAAAACATGAAATCCATCCAGCGTGTGGTGGATACCAGGGAGCTTGTGACAAGGCTCTACGCTGTGGGCGCGGAAGGTATGACCTTTGCCGACATCAACGGCGGAAAAGCCTATGTGGAGGACTTCACCTACACAAATGAGGTGCGCATCTCCACCCTGGACTGCTCCTCCTTCACGAACCCCTACCAGATGAAGGAATACGCTGAGATGCGGCTGGCGGATTACGCAAAGCCCACCATCTCCTATGTGCTGAATGCGATGGACTTATCTGTGCTGACAGGCTACGAGCATGAAGCCTGGGAGCTTGGGGATTATGTCCGTGTGGAGGATAAGGAGCTGGGGCTTTCGGTCACCACCCGTATCGTCCGCCGGGAGTATAACCTGCAGGAGCCGTGGAACACGGTGCTGGAGCTTTCCACTACGCTCAAAAACCTGGGCAGCTCTGCCAGCCAGTGGGACAATGCGGCGGATTCCCTGGAGGGCACCAGTATGGTGTCCAATAACGATATCCGGGAAATGGTTCCCTTTAACCTGCTGCGAAACTCCCGCGCTGATGACGGGCTTGCCTATTGGGTCAGCTCCGGCTTTGAAGCGGACGGCGAAAACGGCGCATCCGGCACGGCTTCCTTCAAGGCAGAGGGCGTGGCAGGCATGACCAAAAGCCTCTCCCAGACCGTTTATCCCGCCAACCGCTCCAGCTACACCCTGTCGGCGCAGATCGGCTCGGAAAATCTGGAGAAGCTGAGCGACGACGCCCAGGTGGGCATTGAAGTGGTCATTGAGTATGAGGACGGCAGCACGGAGAGCCGATTTATAGATTTGTATTAGGAGGCAGCTATGGCGTATTTATCATCCACCTCCGCCAAAATCATGCCGGAGAATTACTCCGCCAGGGTCAAATCCATCACGGTGCGGGTATGCATCACCAACTGCACCGGGATTCTTTATATCACGGACATCCTCCTGCAGGCAGGGGCGGTGGCCACGGGATGGGTAGGCCATCCCTGTGAGATGAAGTGGACGCTGGATGGGTAAGGTCGCTTTTATCCGGCTGGCGGAGGTCATTAACCGGAAACAGGATATGCGTGTCGTAAGCGTCACCGTGAAGCCTACCATCACGGACTGCTCCGGCACGATTTATTTTACTGACCTGCAATTGCAGGAAGGCGCTGCCCTGACGGGATACACGCCCCACACCGAGGTGTTCCTCCAAAAGTTCCGGGAGAACGGCGAGGTCAAGGCGCCCGTCTGGTTCAACGGCGTGGTGCGGGGCGAGGAAACGGTCATCCTCTTTAACCTTGGGCAGACCTCTGCGGGGCTGGATGTGCATCTCTACCCCAAGTCGGATATGGAGGGCGGCTCTGTCAAACTGGCGCAGGGTGTGGGCGGCCAGATAGCGGTATTCCTCAATGCCATGAATGCGGAGGACGATGTGGCGCTCCTGGCATCCACACGGGAATGTACCAGAAACGGCAGCCCGGAGAAAAAAGAGGGCTTCTACCAGTACAGCGCCGCCTGGGATTCCAAGCACAGGGTGACGCTTGCGGAGGGGAAAACGGCACGGGTATTGTTTGAAATGCAGGAAATGCAGGATGGAGGTGCATTGCTCTGATGGACACACTGAAAGGCAAACAGATCATGGTATGGACGTTCATGGGCAACGCCCGGATGTACGAAGCCCTGCGGGACTACGGCGACCGCATCAGCCAGATCGGGCTGTTCTCCTTTAAAGTAAGAGCGACCGGAGAGATCTATGAAAGCGGTGTGGCGATCTCGGATATGCTCACATACATTAACAGGTGGCCCCATATCAAGTGGCTTTTGACCGTGGCAAACGATGGCGCAAACAGCATCTTCCGTGCCCTGCGGGATAACACGGGCGGGGCGCAGGACAGGTTCCTTTCAGAGATCGTCCGCATCATGGAGAAATATCCCTGGTGTGACGGCATTGACATCGACCTGGAGCGTGGGGACGGCTATTCCACCCATACGGAGTCCACGGCGATGTTCCGCAACATCTACAATACGGTGAAAGCCTATGACCCTGCAAAGCACATGAATATCTGCCTGCCAGGAATGACCTCGGTAAACGGCTCTGTGGGCGGCGAGAACTGGTGCATTTACGGCGACTTAGACGCTTACTGCGATACCGCGTCCATCATGTCCTACGGCATGGCATGGGCAGGCTCCGCACCGGGGCCGGTTTCCCCAAGAAGCTGGCTGGAGGGCATCTACGATTACGCCACGAGGGTCATGGACCCGGATAAAATATTCCTCGGTATGCCCGCCTATGGGTGGAACTGGCAGATCTACGACACGCCGGAAAACCTGGGGAAAACCTACCGGGGAACGTCCAACACCTACTATGCCGCCAAGCTGTGGATGACGGGAGGCTACAATTTCACGGACGATGCGCCGCCGCAGCCTTTTCTCCCCATCGTGGCTTATTGGGACGATTACGATAAGGTGCCTTATGCCTTTCCCCATGTCTACGACTACATGGAAGGCGCGGACGCTGTTTCCCGTGAATATCCCCAGCTTGTGGGGACATACAACCGCAGGCGATACCTTACCGCCTACGGCAAGGAGCAGAAGACAGAGTTCGGAACGATATATATTGACCATGATGGAGGTAATTATTCCTCTGCATCCGGCATCGTCTCCATTGAAAACGGCATCGCCACCCTGGGCGATAACGGTTCGGTGACCTACAGCTTTACGGTGGATACGGCGGGAACCTACGATGTGGCGGTGCGGCTCTGCTATCCCTTCTGGGATAAGAACGGCATCTATGCGGCGCTGGACGGCAGCACAAAGCACTTCACGGAAAGCCGCCTGTGGTGGCCGTACTGGCGGAGTACCTTCTGGGCGTCCCTCGCAAGCGGCGTAACGCTTTCGGCCGGGACACACACCATTACCATTTCAGTGGATGTCAAAGGCGTGCAGTTTTACGGTTTCCGTGTCTGCTCCGGTTTCTCTGAGGAACCCTCTGCCGGAGAAGCGACCTTTGCCCTTGCTCCCAGGAGCTTTAAGGATGTGGACGGCAACATGGCGGTTCCCGATAAGGGCTTCAAGCTGGCATTGGAGATGCTCCGCAGAAAGCCTGACTCCGCACTCGTCTGGTACGAGGATTTCCGGGATTACGGCGTGCTGGAGACAGACTACTGGACGGTGCGCTCCGGCTCATGGAAGGTATGGCGTTCCGATGAATACTCGATGGAGCGTGTCTACTCCCAGCTTGAAGGCAAGGGAGAGCTTGCTTGGAACTATGACGGCTTCTCGGAGCTGCATCTTCGGGCAAGGCTGGCGTTCCCGTCCGGCGGCAGCGGCAAGGCCGGTGTATTCTGCGGCAGCCTGTTCTGCTGTTTGAACTACGATACCCAGGCGGTGGAGCTATATAGTGGCTCTGCGCTCCTTGGCAGCTACAACCAGGAGATCGCAAGAACCGCATCGGCGGATCTGCGGGACAATCCATCCATGTACACGGTGGAGATGCGTATCCGAGGGAACCGGGTGCGGGTGTATTCCGGCTCCTCCTACACCCTGCGCTTTACGGCAGCGGTCAGCGGCTTTACAGGAGGCTATGCCGGATACCGCTCGGACAATACGACCGTGTGCGAGCTTTTGCGTCTGGGGGATGCCTGGACATATGAGCCGTATGAACGGTTTGATGTCCAGATGCCGGACGGCAGCTTTAAAAGCTACGGCAGGATATCCCGCTCAAGCTGCACCTGGGATGAGGAGTTCCAGGTGTTTACGCTGACCTCCGATGTGGAGGAATCCTCCACCCGGAGCGAGGACATTTCCCTGGACTACGATTTTTTCCACTCTGACCTTTTGGAGATTTCCTGCGGCGGGAACTATACGGCAAAAGTCATACCAAAGGACATCAACATCTGGATCTCCCGGCTGTTCCTTGGAGACGCGGACGGGTTTTCCATCCTCTATTACCAGGACGTGGATTCCCTGGTCTACTGGGCAAACCAAGCGGCATACCGCTGGAAGCTCCGGGGGATGTGTATGTGGTCTTTAGGGCAGGAGGATATGCGTTTATGGGAATGGCTGCCGAAACAGATTTAATATACTTTGGAAATTAGCGACTGCTCTTCGGAGCGGCCGCTTTTTTCATACACAAAACCAAGAGGAGGTAAACAACATGAAGGAATTTTGGAATGTGATCCAGATGGTGTTCACCGCTGTGGGAGGGTGGCTTGGCTACTTCCTTGGCGGCAACGACGGGCTGCTTATCGCCCTTGTGGTGTTTGCAGTAGCGGACTACATCACGGGCGTAATGTGTGCCGTATCGGACAAGAAGCTCAACAGCCAGGTGGGATTCAAGGGTATCTGCCGCAAGGTACTGATTTTCCTGCTGGTGGGGATTGCCCACATCCTGGACGTGCAGGTCATTGGAACGGGTTCTGTACTTCGCACGGCAGTGATTTTCTTCTATCTGTCCAACGAGGGCGTGAGCATCATCGAGAACGCCGCACACCTTGGACTGCCCATCCCGGAAAAGCTGAAGGCAGTGCTGGAGCAGCTCCATGACAGAGCGGAAAATGAAAAGGAGGACGAATGATTATGGCTTACACAAACAGTTCATTGGCATCTTATACGAAACTCAGCCCCAACCACTCCGGGCAAAGGACACACTCCATCGACCGCATCACGCCCCACTGTGTGGTGGGGCAATGCTCGGTGGAGACGCTGGGCAGTATCTTTCTGCCCACATCCAGACAGGCAAGCTGCAACTATGGCATCGGCGTGGACGGTCGTGTGGGTATGTATGTGGAGGAGAAAAATCGCTCCTGGTGTTCTTCTTCCAGTGCCAACGATCAGCGGGCCGTCACCATCGAGTGTGCGTCCGATACCACAGAGCCGTATGCCTTTAAGGATGTGGTTTACCAGAAGCTGATCACTCTTTGCGTGGATATCTGCAAGAGAAACGGCAAGAAGAAGCTCCTGTGGTTTGGCGATAAGAACAAGACGCTCTCTTATGAGCCGAAGTCCGATGAAATGGTGCTGACGGTGCATCGCTGGTTTGCCAACAAGTCCTGCCCCGGAAACTGGATGTATGCTAGGATGGGCGATCTGGCGGAGAAGGTCACGGCGGCTCTCGGTAGTGGTACCGGGGGTTCCGATGGTCCCACAACTACACAGGGAACACAGGCTTCTGCCTTTTCCGGGCTTTCCGAGGCGGATGTTGTAAAGAGTGTGGGGACATTGTTTACTGCCGATCAGAAGAAAATGGGCATCCTCGCATCGGTTTCAATGGCGCAGTTTATCCTCGAATCCGGCTACGGCAAATCCGAACTGGCGCAGAACGCAAATAATGTGTTCGGTATGAAATGCTCCCTCTCCGGCAACACATGGAGCGGTTCGACATGGGACGGACAGAGCAAGTACACCAAGCAGACGAAGGAGCAGCACACGGACGGCAGCTACGAAACAATCACGGCGGACTTCCGCAAATATCCGTGCGTGGAGGATTCCATCGCCGACCATTCCGCTTATCTGCTCGGCGCAAAGAACGGAAACAAGCTCCGCTACGAAGGGCTGAAGGGATGCACGGACTACAAGAAAGCCGTGCAGATCATCAAGGATGGCGGCTACGCCACGAGCCTTACCTATGTGGAGAACCTCTGCTCCATCATCGAGCGGTGGAACCTCACGCAGTACGATGTGAAGGAGTCCGAAACGCCTATCGCATGGTACCGCGTCCGTAAGACATGGGCGGATTCCAAGTCGCAGAAAGGTGCGTTCAAGATTCTGGAAAACGCCAAGAAGTGCGCGGACGCCAATCCGGGATATAGTGTGTTCGATGTGGACGGTGTAAACATCTACACACCGAAAACAACTGCTCCGGCGGCATCGGCTGGTGTTCCGTTCCTTGTGAAGGTCAGCATTTCCGACCTTAATATCCGCAAAGGACCGGGGACGGATTACGACAGGACGCAGTTCATTCCCGTCGGCATCTACACCATCGTGGAAGTCAAGTCTGGCAAAGGCTCGACCGCAGGCTGGGGACGGCTGAAAAGCGGCGCGGGCTGGATTTCGCTCGACTTTTGTACCCGCGTCTAAAACTTTATATCTGCGCATACGATTGCCTGTGGGTGTTCTTCGGAATGCTCACAGGCTTTTTTTATTTGCATACCCTCAATCCCGGCCGCCTTTTTCTGTTTAACCATGAGGATAGGAATCCTCGGATTGGAGGAATCTTCATGACCCATGAACAGAAATGCACCATAGCGGAACTCCGCTCCAAAGGTGCGACCTATGCAAAAATCGGCGAGGCGCTCGGTATCTCGAAGGATACCGTGAAAAGCTACTGCCGCAGAAATAATCTGTCCGCTCCGCAGGATACCCCTGCCTCTGATACCGCTCCTTCCGTCTGCCGGGAATGCGGCGCACCTCTCGTGCAGACAGAAAAACAAAAGACGCGGATTTTCTGTTCCAGGGAATGCCGTGAGAACTGGTGGCATTCTCACCCGGAGCAGATAAAGAAAAGAGCCGTGTATGATTTCCGCTGCGCCGGATGCGGTAAGCCTTTCTCCGCCTACGGAAACAGCCACAGGAAATACTGCTCCCACGATTGTTACATCACGGCTCGGTTCAAAGGCGGTGGATGCCATGAGTGAGCAGGAATTTGACCGTGAAATGCGGTATCAGGCCGCCGTTCAGATTGCGGATGCGCTTCTCAAAAAGGGTTCCATCTCGGAGGAGGAATACCACCAGATCAAGACAAAACTCCTCGAAAAATATCGCCCGACTTTGTCTACATTATTATCGGGAAAACCCTTGATATAACTGGCTTTTAGAGTGATATATAGTGTCGGAAAGGAGTTGATTTTATGCGGAAAATCACCAGGCTAGAGCCAAAAAAGACAGCCCTTCCGACAAGGAAAAAGGTCGCAGCGTATGCCCGTGTCTCGAAGGACACGGAGCGGCTTCTGCATTCCGCATCCGCACAGGTCAGCTACTACAGCGAACTGATACAGAAAAACCCCGAATGGGAATATGCAGGCGTGTATGTTGACTGCGGAATAACGGGTACCCTCACCTACAAGAGGGACGAGTTCAAGAGAATGCTCACCGACTGTGAAGCCGGAAAGATCGACATCATACTTACCAAGTCAATCAGCCGATTCGCAAGGAACACGGTCGACCTTTTGGAAACAGTGCGCCACCTCAAATCCATCGGCGTGGAGGTGCGGTTCGAGAAGGAAGGCATCCATTCTTTTTCCGAGGACGGAGAACTGATGCTTTCGCTCCTCGCTTCTTTCGCGCAGGAAGAAAGCCGCAGCATTTCCGAGAATGTGAAATGGGGTATCCACAAGCGGTTCAAGAGCGGCGAGATTGGCGTGGCCAACAAGCACATCCTCGGCTACCAATACGATGAGGAGCAGAAAAAGTACATCATCATTCCCGAAGAAGCCGAATCGGTCAGATGGATGTTTCAGATGTACATCGACGGCGTTACCCTGCGGGACATTGCAGATAACCTGAACAACGCAGGCATCTGCACCATCCTCGGTAACGATTTTCAGGAAGCCTCGGTGCGGCAGCTTATTTTCAACGAGGTCTACGCCGGGGACATCAGACGGCAGAAATGCTATGTGTCCGATCCAATCAAAAAGGACAAGGTTCCGAACTGCGGCGAACTGCCACAGTATTACATGGCTGACTGCCATGAGGCAATCATCGACCGCGACACCTACGCAAAGGTCAAGGCAGAGATGGAACGCAGAGCCTCGCTCCTCAATCCCACCTACTGCTTTACCAAGAAAATCCGCTGCGGTACCTGCGGAGCGCAGTTCACCCGCAAGAAAGGAAAAGTCAGAGGCAAGACCTATGTACATTGGATTTGCCGGAGCAAGAAGGAAACCGGGATGACCTGTTCCAGCGTGAACTTCAGCGAGGAAGAACTGAAAAACATCTGCGCCGATGTCCTTGAGACCGATTCTTTCGATGAGGAGATTTTCGAGAGCCGGGTCAAGGACATCATTGTTCTGAAGAACGGCGATATAGAGTTCCACCTTGTCGGCGGCGAGACACGGCGATGGAAAAACCTGCATCTGAATCCGCCAAGGCATAAGGTCACGCTCACGGATGCATTCCAGGGCAAGATACGATGCGCCAAGTGCGGCAACACCTACCACCGCGTCAATTCCGCAAACAAGTGGGTGTACTGGTACTGCATGGGAAAGAAGAAAAAAGGAATGACCTGCGACAACATCAATTACACCGATTTCCAGCTACGGCAAATCACGGCGCACATCCTCGGCTTGGAGGATTTTGATGAGCAGGTCTTTTCAGAACAGATCGAGGGCATCACCGTTCTTGAGGACGGCAACCTCAAATACCACTTTTACAAAGGGAGGACAGAGAGATGGCAAAGAGTGTGATAACCATTCCTGCCACCAAGAGCAAGTACACGGCAACGCCGCTGTCCTGCAAGAAAAAACGGAAGGTCGCAGCATACGCCCGCGTCAGCACAGACCACGAGGAACAGCAAAGCAGCTATGAAGCGCAGGTGGACTACTACACCACCTACATCCAAGGCAGGGATGATTGGGAGTTCGTTTCCGTGTATGCGGACGAAGGAATAACCGGCTGCAACACAAAAAAGCGTGACGGCTTCAACAGCATGGTGGAGGATGCGCTGGCGGGCAAGATCGACCTCATCATTACAAAATCGGTCAGCCGTTTCGCCCGCAACACAGTGGACAGCCTTACGACCATCCGAAAGCTGAAAGAACACGGCACGGAGTGCTATTTTGAGAAAGAGAACATCTGGACGTTCGACGGCAAGGGAGAGCTTCTCCTTACCATCATGTCGAGCCTTGCACAGGAAGAAAGCCGCTCCATTTCGGAGAACTGCACATGGGGACAGAGAAAGCGGTTTCAAGACGGAAAGGTCACGGTTCCGTTCGGACGGTTCCTCGGCTACGACCGCGGCGAGGACGGCAACCTTGTACTGAACGAGGACGAGGCACAGATCATACGCAGGATTTACGGATTGTTCCTACAGGGACGCTCACCGTATGCGATTGCGAAGGTGCTGACTTCCGAGGGCATCCCTACGCCCGGAAAGAAAAAGACCTGGTCGGCATCTACGGTCAAGAGCATCCTCACGAACGAGAAGTACAAAGGCGACGCCCTTCTGCAAAAGGTCTACACCGAAGATTTCCTTACCAAGAAGAAAATCAAGAACGACGGACAGGTTCCGCAATACTATGTGGAGAACAATCATCCAGCCATCATCGAGCCGGGAGTATTCGACAGAGTTCAGAAGCTCATGGCGGTCAGACATCCCGGTCAGAACCGCAACAGCAGCATCAGCCCTTTTTCAAGCAGAATCAAGTGCGGCGAATGCGGTAGCTGGTACGGCTCGAAGGTGTGGCACTCCAATGACAAGTACAGAAAGGTCATCTGGCAATGCAACCACAAATTCGACGGGGATTGCAAATGCGGAACGCCGCACATCACCGAGGATGAGATACGGAGCCTTTTCATAAAAGCAATGAACATCCTCATCACCGAAAAGGATGCGCTGATCGAGGATTTTGAAGCCATCAAGGACACGGTCTTCGACACCTCCGCGCTTGTGCAGGAACGGACAGACCTGCAGGTCGATATGAACACGGTGGCGGGACTCATCGAGGAATGCATCGCGGAGAACGCCCGCATCGCACAGGATCAGGGCGAATACCAAAAACGCTACGACAGCCTCGCTAAACGCTTTGACCGCACGAAAGACCGCCTCGAAGCCGTGGAGCGGTCGATTGCGGAAAAGCAGGCTCATCGTGAAATGGTCGAACAGTTCCTTTCAGAACTCGCCAAGCAGGATGCGGTCACGGAGTTCACCGATGAACTTTGGTACAGCATGATCGACCATGTGACCATTCACAGCAAGGACGACATCCGATTCACATTTCAGAACGGCACAGAAATCAGGATGTAAGCACAGCGCACTCCGTTTCCCGCGGAGTGCCTTTTTCTGTCTTGTGAACCCTTCTCCGAAAATGAACCCCTACATAAAAAATGAACCCTACCGAGGGTAGGGAAAATCAAAAGGTATAGGAATAATCAGATTGTATCAAATCTCGTGTTTACATTTCATAATACAGTCCGGCATACTCCCATTCGGAATTTGCACTGATAAAATTATCGTAGTGTTCCTTCTGTGTTTCCAAACTTAGTAACTGCTCATCCGATCTGGTAGATACTCTGGCATAGGCAGCAACTCGTGTTTTCTTTTTTCCTATGAAGTCCTTTGTGGCTTCAATTTTCGTTATCCTTGCCATTGTCTCACCTCCTTGTTTTGGCAGTACTATATATCACTCTGAAGGGTGTAATTATCAAGTTATATATCCATCAAATCCCCATAAAACGGAGAGAATTTTTGAGCATTTAATGCCGATATTCTGTCGTATTCGTCAATGGAAATCAGCCCCTCATCAAGCAGATTTTTTGTTATTTTCTGTGCCATCTCATAGTCAAAATCCTTCTGCATGGCTTCCTTTGTCATCGCGCGGGCAGGAACGGGAGTGGCAACAGGTACGTTCTTACTCACCTGCATCTTCCACACCTCCAAATCTGCCATTGATGTAGCAGCTGTGACTGCAGTACTTACGTTTCTTATTCCCATACGAAGAAAACGTCTTACCACAGCATTCACAGACACACTCATAATTTGCCCTTCTATCCACATCTTCCATATGGGTATTCCACCAATGATTTCTGCAGCTGTCCGAGCAGAACCTCTTTTGCTTTCTTCCGGGGTTCTGGCTGACTGGATTGCCACAGCATTCGCATGCTTTTACCATCACTTCATCCGTTGCAGATGCTATGGTTCTGACTCCACCGAGTCCATTTCTCTTGCAGAATGTTTTTACAGTATTGATGGACAAGACCAATGCATCCGCAATCTCCTTATAGCTCATGCCCTTTTCACGATATATCTGAATCAATGTTTTCTGATTATCTGTCATCATGACACCTCCACTTTCCGAGGCCACTACCTCTGATAGTGAAAGGACACGGACTGCTGTTTTAAGTACCAGAAAGCAAAAAAATAATGCCCGTCAGAGAAATCAATCTCCAACGGGCATACATCATGCTTCGATATTCAGTTATTTCAAGAGTTCGTTCACTCTTTTCTGTACTGCAGAATAATTGTATCCTGCGGCTGTAAGTCTGTTCTTTCTGTCAGTACCATTCCCCCACTTTCCCTGGATGACTTCTCTTGCAAGAGTATCCACAGACTTCGTGGTTGTCTTGACCGCAGATGAAGAAGTGTTTCCAATCGTACAATAAGACGGATTCTCAAGATAGATCCATCCTGCACCACTTTTCAGTCTGCCCCATCCGTCACGTACCTCCATAATGGTAAATACACCTTTTCCTGTCTGACCATTGACCTTTCCGTTCATGGAAGGCTCACTTCTGTAGTTCAGATCATCAATGATAACCTTTACGGTAAAAGGCACTGCCGGGAACTTCGATACCGGAGTCTGACTTCCGCCTGCAGGAGTAGATGCAGCACCACCAAGTTGTGCAGTAACCTTAGATGCAAGATCACCAAGTCTTGCATACAGCCAGTTGCCTGGACAGGACTTATTGGCAAACCATCTGTGAACGGTAAGAATCATCTCATCAGACTTCGGACTGTAATTAAGGGTTTTGTCCTTATCGCCAAACCAGATGAGTTTCTTCTTACCGTTACGCTTGCAGATATCTACGCAAAGCTTAATGAGAGTCGCATATACTGCACTGTTCATTGCATAAGGCTCTGATGTATCAGATGCACATTCAATGGTAACTGCTCTCTGATCATTAGCACCCGAAGAGGAACACCAAGAACGGTTCTTCTCTTCTACATACAAACCGACTCTGCCGTTCTTATCAATGCCGTAGTTACTGGATGCCTGTGTTGAGGACTTGGCAAACCAGTCACCAAGTCCTTCTGCCGTACACTGCCCCACTACGCAGTGGGGAGTGATTCTGTCGATTCCGTGTGTTCTCTGCCCAGAATGATTCGGACTGAGTTTGGTGTAGGCCACCATGTTGCTGTTTGTATATGCCATTACTCTTCCTCTCTTTCTGCTCTCTCATGGAGTTGTTCTAGTACCACTTTGATTTTTGATGGGATTGGAAGCCCAAGATGACCCGCATTCTCAAGAAGTGATACTCCCTCATTTGAAATATAGAAGAAAATCACTGCAGTTCTTACTACACTTCCTGTTCCAATCACCTGTGCATCCAAAAGATGACCGATTCCTACAAGTAAAAAGATGAGTACCTTTTTAAAGATTCCTCTAAATCCAACCTCGCTAGATAGGTTCTTATCTACAACAGCACACATCACTCCTGTAATGTAGTCGATGACTACAAATGCAATTAGTGCATAAAGTAAGCCATCACACCCGCCTAAGAACCATCCAAGCCATCCTCCGATACCAGCAATAACTACCTGTGTCATGTTCCAGAATTCTTTCATCGCTATACCTCCGTTTCTTTCTGAAAAAATTTCTATATGAAAAAAGCTGGTGCAAATTGCATCAGCTCTCATCATCACTATTTTCTTTTTCTGCTTTTAGCTTTAGCAGTTCATCGTTTAGTTCCTGTAACTGTTTTTCATAATACTCAGCATTTTCCTTTGCAAAGCTCTGCTCCTCTGAATTAGACTCTGCAATTGCTGCCGAGCGGATATCTGCTAAGATTCCTGCCACGATACCCTCAATCATATATGTAGGCAGTGGGTATTCTTTTTGCAGATTTATCATCGTACCATTTAAAGTACTTCTAAATCTTTGATATGCTACAGCGTAGTTCATAGTTGGTTTATCCATTTGATTCATCTCCCTTCAATGAAAGAAGCAGATCAAGTTTATGATTGATCTGCTCCAATAATTTACTGTTATCTTGTTCCTTATCCTCTGACGGAATATTTGTATTTTCTATGGAAACTTCGTCATCCATCAAATTGCCCGTGTTCTCCACGATGTCTTGCTGTGGAGTAATTAGTTTTATCTCTTTTGCCATGCTGTCACCTTACTTCGAATAGTAATTCAAGTCCATAAGAATTCCATTCTTAAAAACCATCTTTCCATTTGAACCCCATTTAGTTACTTTTCCTGATGAATCCACTGATAGGACTTGTACATAATTAATAGTAGCTGTCGTACCCCAGCCACTTTCCCACTGTGGATCAACTAACTTAAATCCATGACAATAAAGATCACACCCTAAATGTAATCCGTACTGCGAATAAATACTGCTTGCACGAGAAAAGCAAAGCATTGTGGTATATGAGGATGCATTTGATGAGGCCTTCTGTGCAAATGCCATATACTTGCCTTGTGTCTCAAGGTCAAATACAAGACCTTTATGGGCAGAATTTCCACTATACTCATTCGTACCGATTTTACCGACATAATAGTTATCTCGGTAAAAATGAAAGCCGCTCTCATTCATGATGGCACGTTTGCCGGAAGTATTGACCGTTCCATTATATAGCCCAATCTCTCCGGCTTTTATCTGCACATATTTGCTTGCATTATTAAACCCAAGAAGAAAACTATTGTAGTTTTGTTGCATATAGGTTCCAAACTCACCCTTTTTAACCATCGAAGTAATGCTACCTTCTGCAACTGTAATTCTAGAAATAGCCTCTTCCGCCTTGGTCTTAGCAATTGCGATATCCTGGTCTTGGACTCTTATCCAGGTAGCACTTCTGGATGTAGAAAGCGTCTCTGCCGATGTATACTTCCACATCTTTCTGACATTATCACCATATGGCGTATGCTCTGACTCAGGATAGTTTGTCCCATCAAGTTCGATGACCTCTCCACCGTCTGTAGGAAAATCGGTAACAATACCTTTCACTTCTTGATAGGAACTGACCTTCTCAATATTAGTGATCTTAAAACCATAATAATTACTCTGTGATCCATCACTTCTCCAGTAAATATGAAAGTTTGTAGCCGGAACATAAACCACTGCACTTTTTATATCACTTCCTCCAAGTTTTGGAAGTGCGTATGTTTTCCCGTCAAGTTCATAAAATATCTGAACCCAGTCATAACTTGCTCCCTCAGTTCTTGAATCCTCAGAGAATGTAACCTTCATGCATTGCATAGTTACAGCATATCGGTAAGCATAGCCCGTCAAAGTGTTATAGAACATATCCCCAATATGTGCTTCTCTTTTTGCATTTGTATTCCAGTTTTTAGCAGGCTCATTACCTGTGGTTGGTGCATACGCACCATAGTAATTACCACTTTTGTCTTGGATCGTTGCATTTACAGTATCTAGTGTGCTGTCTATATCAGAATCCTTGATCCTCTGCCAGGTGGCAGAAATTGATGAACTAAGTACTGTTCCTGTATACTTCCACATCTGTCTATGATTATCTGCATATGGGCTGTGCTCGGATTCCGGATAAGAAGTTCCTGAAATCTCTATCGTTGTACCGGCATCCGTTGGAAGACTTGCACTAGTGCCACCTTCATAGTATGCGTACTTGACCTTTTCAATGCTTGTTATCTTAAAGCCATAATAATCATGTGCTGAACTATCCGTTCTCCAATAAACCCAGAACACATTGGTTGGCAAATACACCACGGCATTAGCAATCGCCGTACCACCATAATTTTGTGTTACATAGATTTTTCCGTTTATTTGATAGTAGAATCTTACATAGTCTGTCGTATTGCTTTCCGTTCTGCAGTTTGATGCAAATGTAATCTTATAGACTTCCTGCTCAACAGCATATCGATAGGCATAACCTGTCGCAGTATTAAAGAAGAAATCCCCAGCATGTGCTTTCTTCAAAGACACAGTATTCCATGAATTTGCCGGAGCGTTATTGTTATTTGGAACATAACCACCATAATAATTGCCGTTTTTCTGCAATAAATTCTGTGTGAGAGACTCAACACTTGCCTCGATTTTTCCATCGGTAGCAGTAAGTTTTGTATTAACTTCGCTCATGGTGTAGTAATTCTTCAGCTTATTATCTGTAGAAGCATTGGCCGAACTAATCGCATCTGACTTCGCATCAGATATATTCTTTTCCACTTGTGAAGTATAAGATACTGCAAGTTTTTCTGATGTGATGGAATTGGCAACAATCCTTTCACCAAGTATCTGACCATCAAGTGTCATGCCTACATTAAAAGGTCCTCCATATCCATTCTTACTGCCACCGATACCATTCAGATTCACCTGCAGTACCTTCGTTGCCGTATCCTTATCCATCGTATCCATGTAAAGATCACGAAGCCATCTTCCCTGGTCATCATATTCCGTCAGCTTATATCCACCCTGTTTTCCATGCATCTGTTCGGTTAGATTATCGACTGCGTCTTTAATACGAGCATTTGTCACTTTCCTGTTCTGCTCCGTTTCTTCCGCCAAGGACTGATAGCTTTTAGAAATCTGCTCTATATATCCTTTTTGCTTAGTCTCTCCAAGTTCAAAGCTAGTCTCAGCTGACTTTGAGAGCGGAATCGATAGTTTAAGCACTGGGAATAATCTATCCATGCCATAAGGCTTTGCAATGCATCGAACTTTATCACCAAGGCTGATGCTCTCATAACTTGCATTCATCAGCGATAAATCCACAGCTTTTAATTTAAGCGTGATATTTTCAAACTGATTGCTCTTAATCCACTCAGCACCTTTTTTTATCAGATTTGATGGGACATTGACATCATTCCAATGTTCTACAGCACAAACCCAGCCAAACTGCTTATAGGCATCCTCTGAGACAATGTAATTCTTATCATCATTTACAGAAGTAATATCTACATACTGTTTTAAAACATCGTTTGTAGAATCTTCTGATTCAATCTCCGCTCCAAGAGGAATGACCGCTGTTGCTATATCATCTGCAGATAGGTTTTCCGTATAATCAAGAAGATTTAAACCAAAGGAAATCGTCTGTGTACTCTCAACTCCTATATCCTCGATATTTAACCAATCCAGATACAGCTTTTTATTCTCATGTCTTACAACCAGATATCCACCAAGTCTATCGACTAGTTTTGACTTGATGCAGTCAAGTGTGGTTTCAAAGTTTGAGTATCGATATAAAGAATCATTTGGATCTGTAACAGTGACAGAGCCTACGATAAATTTCTTTCTATCTTCCACATGAGCATTATGCTCTGTAATAAAGGCAGAAAGCATCTGTCTTGGAGATTGATTATGATATTCTTTCTGTGGCTGTATGCTGTCCGCAAGATATCCAAGGACTCCTACACAGCTTACTTTCTTATTTCCCATGAAGTCTTTATCCTGACTTCTTACCTCACCATAGAAGATTTCTTTACCGTCACGAAATACCGATACCATACTTTTTCTGTTATAAACCACATCATATCTTGGATTTGTCTTTGGAATTGTAAAATTAAAACTGCCGCTGCCACCAAGCACCAAATCAAGAACAGGTGATGTAATCGCAAAGTTCTTATCTCCGGGGATATATAATGTTTCATCATCAATTTTTACTGTATACATTTACAATCTCCCCTTTCGATACTTCACTGTAATTTTTCCTGTTCCGTTTAATCTGATAGAACCACTTCCATCGCATTGCAGAGTTGGCAGAAGATTGATTCCCTCATGACACTGATATGATGAACCATCTATGTATGCCTTAATTCCTGAGCCTGTTATATTTTCACATTCAGCAATCATCTCTAAGACCTTTGTGCTTTCATCTGCATAGTAATAGACATTTCCTGATAAATTCCTCTCACTGATAAGATAACCATTAACGGCATTCTTTGTTTCATACTTAAAAGGCGATAAATCATAATCAATCGTGATGGTCGAGTTATTTTTATTCGACTTCCACGAACTTATATGAAGTCTGCCCTCATAGTAATAAAGTGGATCATCTTCTAAGACAATCCGCATAAATCTGCCTTGCATAAATGCAAGAAGTTCTGAATATACATCGCTCCATTTCTTCTTATTTTGAACCAGAAACTCAATGCTGCCCGTCCTGTTTTCATAGGACATCTTTCCTGTTAAAGAATCCGATACATCAAGTACACCACTCATTCCCGGTACTTCAATATAGGAATATCTAGGAGATGACGGATTAATAATTGGTCTGGATGTGGGAATAAGTCCAAAATCATCATAGGTATTTTTGCCGTCAATAATTAAGCTATGATACATCGACTACCACCCCTTTCCCTTTTGCATAGCTAATTTTCCAAGTGCAGCATCCATCTGTGGAGCCATAGCACCTACCATAGCACCGGAATCAAGTGTAACAGTGCTATTTGCAAACTGTGGGAAATACTCACTCATCATTGCAATCATCTGACTCATCACACCGATAAGATTTTGATTTGACCCCTCTGCCATGCTTTGGAGCATATCAAGTCCCATAATAACTTCGGGACCTGCTTCTCCACCGCCAAGCAGTGTATTTCCACTTCTTCCAAAGATGGTAGGTCCATTTAGGATCATAGGCTTATCCATAGCCTTTTTGTACCAGTCAATCGCAAGATGAGGCACAGATGGCGGAGCAAGTGAAAAGCTACCCTTGATGCTAAAATGTGGTAACTTGATATGAGGCAGACTAAGCTTCAGCCCTGAGAAGAAGCCTTTGATTTTATCAATTATGCCTTTTATCACATCTCTTGCCTTTTCAATAGGTGTTGTAATAGCTGTCTTGATGCCATTCCACACATTCGTTGCTACTGCCTTAATCCCATTAAAGATATTAGAAATCGTGTTTTTCACCCCATTAAACACATTTGATACAGTGCTACTAATAGCATTTATTACTGTAGATATTGTAGTCTTTATTCCATTCCATATATTGCTTAGGAATGTTTTGATTGCATTAAATACTGTAGTAATTACATTTTTAATCGTATTTATCACAGTAGATATCGTAGTACTGATTGCATTCCAAACAGTTGTAAATACGGTCTTTATAGCATTCATGATGGTAGTTACGACATTTTTTATACCATTCCAGATGTTTGAAAAGAAGGTAGAGATACTCGTCCAAAGATTTACAAAGAAATCCTTGATTCCAGTCCACACTTCTTCCCAGCTAGTTCCAAACCATCCGAGAATAACATTTGCAATACCTTTTATAGCTGTTGTAAAGGTATTTACAATGAAATCCCAGATAGAACCAAAAACTTCTTTGATTCCAGTCCATACCATATCCCAATCGCCAGTAAAGATTCCGGCAAAGATATCAAATATACCTGTGATTACTCCAAGCACTCCCTCTAGGATATTAGCAATCTGTGAAAATACACCCTCGAAAACAGGTGCAAGAAAATCACATAGCCCTTTCCATATAGCTTTTACAACTTCTCCAAAATTCTCAAAATCAAAGCCTAGTGCATTCAGTCTATCGACTATTCCTTGTGCAAATCCCTCAAAGACGGATTTTATTCTTTCCCATATGGCAATGATGTTACTTCTAAACTCTTCATTGGTTTTCCATAAATATACAAAAGCAGCCACCAACGTTCCAATGACTGCTACTACTGCAACTACAGGGGCAGAAATACCACCTATGGCAGCTCCTAGACCGCCAAGTCCTCCTGATGCACCTCCAGCACTAGAAATCAGACTAGTAAGTTTAAGTCCAAGGCTCGAAAACGCCTGCATGGCCACTCCGACTTTCGATATAATCGTTCCCAGAATGACAAGGAATGGTCCCAAGGCAGCTACAAATAGTCCTACCTTAACAATCATCTGCCTTGTTCCTTCATCAAGGTTATTGAGCCAATCAACAAAGCCTTGTATCTTTTCTACAATTTTTTTGATTGTAGGCATAAGAGCCTCACCAATGGAAATTGCAAATCCCTCAACAGCAGACTTTAGAATAGTCAGCTGACCAGATAAGTTATCAAGCTGAGTATCTGCCATCTGCTGTGCAGCACCACCACTATTTTCAATCGAAGTCTGCAGTTCATCCCAAGTATCTCCTGTGTTTGCAAGTAGAGCATTTACGGAAGAAAGATCCGTCTTGTTAAAAATAGTGCTGATGATATTTGCTTTCTCTTCAGAAGTCATACCATCCATAGATGCATTCAGATCACCTAAGATATCATTCAGACTTCTCATATTTCCCTCAGAGTCGTAAACGGATACCCCAAGAGACTCCATCGTCTTTCTTGCTCCATCTGTAGGATTCTGTAAGGATAGAATCACGTTTCTTAGATGTGTACCACCTTCAGCACCCTTGATACCATTATTGGCGAGTATTCCAAGAGCCGTATTTAATTCAGCTGTCCCACCCTTTACAGATTTCGCTGTCGCACCGATAGTAAGGATACCTTCTCCAAGCTGTCCAACAGAGGTATTTGTGCTTGATGCAGTCTTTGCCATCTGATCAACCATCGTATCCGCCTCAGATGTTTCCATTCCAAGAGCAGACATCGCATCTGTTACCATGTCAGATGCCGATGCAAGATCAAGTCCCCCCGCCGCCGCAAGGTTTAATACAGTAGGAAGAGTATCTGCCATCTCCTGTGTATCGTATCCAGCAAGAGCAAGATAGTTTAAAGCTTCTGCACACTCGCTTGCAGAAAAGGCAGTCTTACTTCCCATCTCTTTTGCAAGGTCAGACAGTGCGTCCATTGTATTTACGGACTGTCCATCAAGCGTTGACATGGAATCTTTCGTAATTCCCATCGTAGCCTGAACCTGACTCATTGAAGATTCAAAGTCTGCTGCTGTCTTTACAGCAGCACCTCCCATTGCTGTAACTGCAGCTGATGCCACAGATACTTTCTTACCTACATTTGTAACACCGTTACCGAAAGCTTCAACCCTCGAACCAACCTCACCGATTTTCGTAAGAGTCTGATTGGTCTTAGATGCCTGTGATTCCAGTTTCTTAAGTTCGGCTTCTGTTTCTGCAATCTCACGCTGAAGGGCATCGTACTGTGCCTGTGTAATCTCACCTTTTTGGAGTTGCTCATAAGCTTGCTCTGCGGCGGTTTTAAGAGTCGAGAGTTTTTCCTTTGTCTCTCCAATTGCCTGTGTGAGAAGTTTCTGCTTTTGAGCAAGTAACTCTGTATTATGTGGATCCAATTTTAACAGTCTTTCTACATCTTTCAATGCAGACTGCGTATTCTTAATCTGACCGTTAACTCCCTTAAGGGCAGTCTGTAGCTTGGTAGTATCACCGCCAATTTCGACAGTGATACCCTTGATTCTGTTTGCCATTGGCGTCTACCTCCTTAAAATAAAGCATAATAAAAGCCCGGATTTCTCCGAGCATAAAGAAAGCACCAACCATTTCTGATTGATGCTTGATTAAAAAAACTCCATTGTTTACTTCATTGCTTGTATCTTGTCATTCATTTTCTTTGCCTCTTGCTTATAATAGCGCATAAACAGAAACCAAATGACAAATGCTACAGCTACTTGTATAAGACCAATTATGATTCCCTCACCAATTGATGCTGAACTTCCAATCCACCCAACGGAATATGCCACGATGGTATAAACTACTAAGCCTATTCCCATATGGATAATCACACGAATCGGCATCGGTAATGTGTCTTTGTGATACACGATACTTGGTACACCAAATCCTAATCCGATCAAAACACATCCAATAACCATTTTTGTAAATTGATAATTTTCCAAACTAAAATTGCCAGCATACTTTACATCAAATACTATTCCGACAATACAGAATATTGCCATAGCCATTCCAATACTAATCACCGTACTTCTGATTAATTCCTTACACAATTCCTTCATTACACTGCACCTCCTTACAGTCCTAAGTATTTTTTGAATTCCGGAAGATATGTTCTAGAAACATTTTCTTTACACCCATTTTTTAGTTTCAACAATAAGGTTCCACTAAAACTTGATTCTACGCTATCCATGTACGATAGATTAATCAACGCTGATTTTGATATCTGCATAAAAGAGTTTCCTAACTGTTCTTTAAGTTCATATAACCTTCTTCTCGAACGATAGTTATCGTTTTCTCCATATATAATCGTATCTCCGTTTTCAACACGGATCATGAAGATATCGGTTGGTTGAAGAACTATAATGTCCTCTTCATTTCTCAATGCAGTAATTGGAGTAACTCTTGTGCTAAAGATATCCATCACACGTTGTATTTCTTCTGTCATTTTATTTGTGTAAATGATTGCATATGTTTCTTTATGTTCAGATGAGATATCTACATTTACTTTCATCCTTAGACCTCCTCGCTTTTCTCTTGTTGAGGTCATTATAGCTTACTTCTAGAATCCTGTCCCTTGATTGGAGGTAAGTCGCAAAAAACAGCTTGTGAGTTGCAATAACTCCGCCATTTAAAGGAATTGAGATTAGAACTTATCAAAATCCTCCTGCGTTGCAAGATTATCGTATTTTACGGAGTCATTTCCTTTTTCAGTCCAGATATCCATCACCATTCCGATGGTGAGATAATCCAAATCTCGAATGGAAAGACCGATTTCTAAGCAACGCAGAAGGAATAATGGAGTTGTCATTTCCCTGCTACTTTTTTTAAGTTTTTTTTAGAATCAATATCCGTGATAAGGTTTGTACCCCAAAGTGCAAGAATCTCCGGCAGTACCTCATAAATGGAAAACATCTCAAACTGATCAAGCCACTCGTCAATGCTTTCCGAAATGGTATTATCCGCATGATATGCCATGATGTAAGCCACATTCTCGAAGATTTCCAAATCATCGATTGCAAACTCATCGCCATCTTCCTGAGTTCCTTTATAGGAATTTTGTAGTTTTGCTAAGTCCTTAAATATATCTCTCTTAAACTTCGCACGATATAATCTTGGTACAGTGGCAGAGGAGCGAAATGCTACCTCTTTGCCACCGACATTAATTGTTTTCTTTAACATCTTAAGCACCTCCACCAGCTGATGCAGTCTTTGCTACAGGAACATATACTGATTTATACCAGTTATTATAAATAGTCTCTGTAGTCGTATCTCCTGTTCTACTCTTTACAAGGCCATCACTTCTAGGATCTGCAGTAAGAGATAACTTCTCAGTTTTTGGCTCAATCGATTCCTCTTTTGTCTCAGACTCAATAGATGGACGAGTAGCATTGCAGTTATACATTACATGGCGGATACTCTTTGCATCGCCATCAAACTCAAAAAGCAGTGCAAACTTGTTTGTTTCTGCAATGTTTGAATTTTCTACAAGCACTCCATTTTTATCAAGTTCCTCCCTTAAAATATCCGTTCTAAACCATTCTGGGATAAGGGCAATTTCTAAATCACCACTATATCCGTTATTTGATGTAGAACGGAAGTAAACAATTTCATCTGCATAAAACGGATTTGATTCACCTTCAGCATCTAAGCTGATACTGACAGCACCTGGGATTGCCTTTGGTGTGTCATATGTATACTCGCCACTATCTGATAAGGTCAGCTTTGCAGCGTGTACATTCTTTAAATTATATTTGATTTTATTTGCCATAGCTTAAGTCTCCATTTCAAATGAATATAGGACTTCATACATCTTTTCACTTTCGATCCACGTCTCTGTGTGATCATAAAAAATGCCGTGCTCATCAAGTACAGCCTCAACTTTCTGCTCCACCGACAAGTCCTTGAAATCGGTGTACAGTTCTATATGAATCTCATTTATCTTTTTATAGACTCTTCCGTCAGCAGAAAAGTGATCTGTGCCGGGAATCAAATAACAGATAAATGGCGGATCAGGACTTTCTCCCTCTGCAAAGTGATCGTATGCAAAGGGAATGTCCATCTCCTCTAACATTTTTAATAGCTTATCCATCACATACCTCCCAGTGCTCTGCTGATTTCTGTTTCCAATGTTTCTACAGCATTCTGCTCTGCCTGTGCGATATGAGGTCTTGCAGCGACTCTGCCACCTCCACGCTTGGCATGACCATGTTCCAGAAGGTGGGCAAGCTGATATCGGTTCTTGGAATGTACAGTCACCTCTAAGGAATTCGATGTTTCCTTTGTCTTCTTCACTGTCCACGATTTTGCATACTTTCCGGTATCAGCCGGAGCAGATGCAGAGATTTCTTTTCTGACCTCATTGCCTGCCTTTCGGACTGCTTTCTTCACATCGTCAGAAGCAAGGTCAGCATATTCCTTCAAACCTTCCATAATCTCCTGGGCAAGGTTATCGATCTTTGTTGCCATTACTTCTTCCTCTCTTTCTCACATTTGAACTTCAGACATTTCTTCTTGAAATTCATGTGGTCAATGGAAACGATGTTATAAACAGCACCATCAAAAAGAACCCGGCATTTGGTGGAATCAATATCCGATAATGCTCTGCAATATCTAACCGTAAAGGAAATATCCGAATCCTCTACCACAAGACCTGCAACAGCCTTTTCAGACCCACCCTCACCACTGACTGTGGCATAGCAGGAATAGAAATCCGACCAGGCATTTTTGTGATTGCCGATTTTATCCGTGACCACTTCATTTTTCTGAAAAGTGATACGAACATTCATGAGTGCAATATCCATCAGAACACCTCTCTTCTGCTGCCAAACAGCAAGGACCGAAGAGAAATGGTGAGCGCATGATGGTCTGCATCTTCTCTGTGTTCATATAAATATGCCACAGCATACATGACAGCAATCTTGGAAGATGGAATTTCTGACAGTTCTTCCACAGAGATTCTTGCAATATCCGCACACAGATTTTCTCCTGTAACAATGAAATACTTTATCAGTTCATCATCGTCATCAAAATCCACACGAAGATATCCCTTCATCTCTTCAAGTTCTACAATCATATTTTTCACCACCTCTGGTCTAAAATTTAGGCAGTGCCATCATTGGACAGCACTGCCGTATTCTTACGCTCCTGCTTTAGAAGAAGTCTTTCCAGTCACCTTAAGGATCTGTACCGCCTCCGGAAGGATAAGCTTACCATCGACTCTTTCCTTTGCTACAAAACCAATCATGCCGTTGCCAGCGAAAAGTTCTGTAAGATGCTTGAAGGAACGGGTACCACGGTCACCGATGTTATAGTAACTGTAATCACCGAACGCCATCATGTTCACTGGGCAGAACGGAGATGTGTGTACCGGATATCCTAAGAGTTTATCCGGCTCTCCCGCCTGTACAGAAGGCTGCCACATATAAGCACCGTTGTTGTCCTTAAAGGTACGGATCATAGCCACTGCCTGGTCGTTCATAATGAATGATGCATTCTTTCTGTATGGACGCTTTAATGCATACACCAGATTGATTACATCATCACCAGTCGGAGTTGCTACTGTATTAGCAATAGTTCCTCCGCCCTTTTCTGCAAACAAACCAAGAGGTTGTCCAACACCACTGCCGTTAAGAAATGCATCCTCTTCTGCATTTGCGAGTGCCTTACCAAACTGCTCGATGATATAGTTCTCAAGTCTGAAGGCATTGTCATATAACAGTTCCTCTGTGATCTTGATTGCTACATGAAGTTTGTGGGCATCAAGCAAAATCTGGTCAAAGGTAGCATCTCCCCACTGAAGGGCACCACCTTCCTCAATCCATGCAGCTGCAGGTTTTGTTGCTGCGATATTGATCTTGTGTTCACCGGAAGTTGTGATTCTGTGAGCCAGTTTTCTCATGATATTCTCTTCTTCCAGAACATCAATGAGTCTGCTGTCATATTCCTCCGGCACAAGATAACCACCATCGGCATCTACACCTTCCTGCAGAACATTGGATACCTGACGGAAGTTCGTACGAAGTGCAGTAAGCATCCCGTTCTTGTACTCATCCGATGCACGTCCAACCTTCACATCCTTTGGCTTGTCTGCCACAGGCTTGGTTACGATAGGAACATTCACAGGCTGACGGAGTTCATTCTCTATCGCATCCATCTGCTCCATTCTTTCGATTTCAAGGCTATAATCCTTGACCTTCTTTTCCATTTCCGCATAGGTAGCAGCATCTTCTGCAGAAAGAAGACCGTCCTTATCACGCTTGCTTTCCACAAATGCTTTTGCACCTTCCCATGTCTTGTTTCTTGCTTCTCTTAATTCCTGAATAGTCATGTTCTATTACCTCCAATTTTTCAATAAATTAAGCCGATCCATGAGGGAGTCGGCTTTCGTTTTGGTTACTTCAATTTTTAGTTCGATTTTGCATTTGGCAGCAATCTTATCCATAAGCGAATTGGTCACTGCTGCCTGTGAATACACCATGCTGACCGTTGGAATTTCGACTTCATCGGTTACACTTCTCTGTAAGATTTCATCTGCAAATCCCATCTCCACAGCACTGTTTGCATCCATCCATGTTTCTGCATCCATCAGATGAGAAATCTTTGCACGGCTCATGCCTGTCTTGATCTCGTAAGCATTCACAATGGATTCCTTTACTTCATCAAGCATGGCGATTGCCTTCTGCATTTCATTCGTATTTCCCATAGCCACAGTCATCGGATTGTGGATCATCATCATCGATACCGGAGATACAAGGACCTTTGTTCCTGCCATTGCAATCACAGATGCTGCACTGGCTGCGATGCCATCAATCTTGATGGTCACATTGCCTTTGTATTCCATCAGCATGTTATAAATCTGTGCTGCTGCGATGCAGTCACCTCCGGGAGAATTGATCCATACCGTGATGTCACCGTTTCCGGCATTTAATTCATCTCTGAAAAGCTGTGGAGTCACTTCGTCATCAAACCAGCTTTCTTCTGCGATGGTTCCGTTTAGAAACAGTGTCCTCTCCGGTGTCTGTTCCATCGTCTCCTGGTTCGTCACCATCTTGTTCTTCCACTTCCAGAACTTCTTCATCTGCATTCTCCTTTCCGCCGTTTGCAAAGATTCCTGCATCGGCAAGTTTTGTCATATTTCCGTTGATGAGGTATAAGTCCCCACCATCCTCTTCCGGTATAAGGTCGAGGTTCTCAAGTTCACGGATATCATTGGCTGACATCCAACCATTCTGCCTTGCCGTGGCATAACCATTCATGCGGCTCTGATAATCCCCACGAAGCAGACCGTCCACATTGAACTTGACGAAGTATGTGGATTTTTCATTTGCAGAAAGCAATGCACGGTTAATGCTCTGCTCCCATCTCATCAGCCACGGTTCCAGTGTGTATTTCACAAACTCCAGTGACTGCTGCTCAATATTAGAAAAGCTCGACTTCTCAAGGTCACCAACCATATGTGGTGGGACTCTGAAAATTCGAGCAATCTCATCAATCTGAAATTTTCTTGTTTCGAGGAACTGTGCTTCATTTGGAGAAATGGAAATCGGTGTATACTTCATTCCTTCTTCCAGAATAGCAACCTTGTGAGAATTTCTTCCGCTAAATCCTTTGTTCCAGCTGTCTCTCACTCGGTCAGGATCTTTGACCGTTCCCGGATACTCAAGGATTCCTCCGGGAGTGGCTCCGTTTGCAAAAAACTTGGCTCCATATTCTTCTGTCGCAATGGAAAGCCCAATTGCATTCTTGGCCATCGCTATCGGAGAATATCCAACCAGTCCGTCAAAACCAAGACCAGGAATATGCAGGACATCTTCCTTCTTCAGATTGACCGTTCCTTCTTTCATGGTCGGAGCATCGGAATCAGATACCTGGTACTGATAGTAAATCTGCCCACGGTCATCACGATCCACTGTCATACGATTTGGCATGAGTGGATATAATCCAAGAACCTCACCTTTTCCGTTACGGATAATCTGTGCATAGGCATTGCCCCACAAAAGCAAATGCGTCATCAGTGTTTCTCGGAAGACAAAGGATGTCATTTCCGGGTTCGGCTCATCATGAAGCAGAAAATATAATGGATGCTTCACTGCCTTTTCCTTACTTCCTTTATCCGTATACTGATACAGATGCACCGGAAGTCCTGCTATAGCCTCTGAAAGAATTCTCACACAGGCATACACTGCAGTCATCTGCATGGCCGAATGTTCCGTTACCCTGTTGCCGGAGGTGCTTCCTCCAAAGAGAAAACGATAACTGCTACCGTTGGTACTATTCGAAGGCTTATCTCTTGAATGAAATAATCCGCTTAAAATACCCATATCTGCTCACGCTCCTTCCTAAATAAAAAGAATGCCTCGGTTATCGTATACAGATTCCGTATTGGCATTCCCATTTCTGATTGCTCGATCCAGTGCCATGATTGCTGCAATGGCACCATCAATCTTTTCTGTTGATTTTTCCTTATCTGCCTTAATGTTTCCGGCAGGGTCTGTTCGTATAAAAATGTTATCCATGTTCCATCTAAGAACCGGATGACCGCTGTGTGCGATTCGTTCTTCAAGCACCAGTTTCATCAATTCCTTGGTAGGCGGAGACATATCCTTAAATCCCTGTCCAAACGGAACTACGGTAAATCCCATACCCTCAAGGTTCTGCACCATCTGAACTGCTCCCCATCTATCGAAAGCAATCTCTCGGATATTAAACCTCTCACCTAGGGACTCAATAAACTGCTCGATATATCCATAATGGACAACGTTTCCTTCCGTAGTCTGCAGATACCCTTGTCGTTCCCACACGTCATATGGAACATGGTCTCGTCTGACTCGAAGGTCGAGTGTATCTTCCGGCACCCAGAAATATGGGAGAACGATATATTTGTCTTCCTCATCCCTTGGCGGGAATACAAGCACGAATGCCGTAATATCGGTTGTAGATGACAAGTCCAGTCCACCATAGCAGACCCTGCCTTCCAATTCATCTTCATCCACATTAAAATTGCAGGCATCCCATTTTTCCATAGGCATCCATCGGATCGACTGCTTGACCCACTGATTTAATCTCAGCTGTCTGAAGGAGTTCTCTTCTCCCGGATTCTGCTTTGCAGAGTCACAGGCGGCTTTTACTTTTTCCATAGCAACCGTGATGCCAAGGGATGGATTTGCTTTCTGCCAAACTTTAGGGTCTGTCCAATCTTCCGATTCATCTGCACCATAGATAACGGAGTAAAATGTCGGGTCTATCTTTTGCTGGGGTTAGATAGCGATACTTTTTACATCTACCATGTTGCGGCGGTCAT
>ERZ791802.150-NODE-150-length-84773-cov-28.187068_pt1 | contig 84773 bp, 73 predicted proteins | sample MGYA00510308_ERZ791802 | MGnify/ENA primary metagenome ERZ791802 (study PRJEB30046, sample SAMN00792028) | human gut metagenome | study: EMG produced TPA metagenomics assembly of the A metagenome-wide association study of gut microbiota in type 2...
GTCAACGTACAAAAGAGGCGTTAGCGAGAAAAAAAGCAGAAGGGGCAATGCTCGGTCATCGCCGCGGGTTTCGTTGTAGGCTCAATCCAAAATGTGCTAATAGGCATGATTACATCGTAAAAGAACTGGCTAAAGGATCTGAAAAAACCATTATAGCCAAAAGATTGAAAGTATCAAAGGGGACGTTCTATCGTTATCTTGTTTATACAGGGCTCTACCTACCAATAAACTGCCAACAAGAGGGATGGGGAAAGTATGGTATCTATCATTAATGTTATTACGAACAGAAATGAGTAAAACAACAATTTATTATCTATTCCTAATAGCAATGTATATGCTGCTAGGATAGATGGAAAGGAGAAATATGGATAAAGATAAATTCAACAAAGCAATAGAAATCAACAATAAAATAGAGGAATACAAAGATCATAAGATGGCACTTGAAAATTCTAACATAAAATATGGTGGTGGATTGATATTTACATACAACAGAATGCACAATGATGTACCATTAAAGGAAGAAATTTTTGGTAAGAATTTCCTTCAGTGCTATATGTATGCTTTGGATAGTAAGATAAAAGAATTACAAAAAGAGTTTGACGAATTATGAAAAAAGATATGAGTAAAAAAAGAACAATGCAAATAGACGTAATTGAGGAAGTAAAAGGAACTCAATTCATGCAATGCAAACTGTATATAGATGGCAATGCGAGTGTTATTCTTATGCATAAAATCGATTATGAAAGGCTGAAAGAAGAAGGAATCTTCATAAGAGATGGCAAAAGTCAAGATTCAGCCGGAGTGTTGAATACAACCAATACTTTCATTGAAAAAAATTAATACTCAAAACAAGAAAAAAAATGAACAAAGAAGAATTTCAGACAAAGAAAAATGATATTGATTCAAAAATAAGGGAATTGAAGAATCAGAAAATTCAGTTGGAAAAGGAATACATTGAATCCAATGTGAAGTATCCTATCGGAAGCAAGGTGTGTATTACTACTAATGAATCAAAACGATATGCCTATGTCAAGGATTATAGGATTGATTTTTATGACAATATTGAACCATTGTTTAACAAGGTGAAGAAAGATGGAACCATGTCGGAGATGGGCTTACATGTTTGGCCTTATCAATGTCCTACGATAGAACTGGTAAAGTAGTAATTGTTATGGCAAAGGTAATGAATTTAGGAGTGCATTGTAGTGAGTGCGTTATCCGTCCGTTTATGTATTGCATGGCTTTACAGAAAAGAATAATGGCTAGGGAAAACACCCAAGTATTGTAAGAACTATAAAAAGTATAAAATATGAACACATTTTACGGAATCAGCTTTGCAATATACTTTATACTTATCACCCTTGTATTGACTACATTCATATATGGCTTAAAAAGGGATAAATATAAGTTTTGGAAGTGGATGATTATAACATTATCTTACTTCATATTTGTTATTATTCACACAATTTTTTGTTTACGGTCATGAATAAGGTGGAAGTAGGAACCCTTGACAGCCACGAACTGTTTGAACACAGGGGTGTAATATATGAAGTATTATACAAGACGGATTATTGTGTCCGTTGCCAATACCCAAACGACAAATACCGTTACAGGGATATGTGGGAATATCTCTATACCGAATTTAGTTTGTGGACAAAAGTCAACAAAATATGAAAACATTAGTTTTTGACGTAATGCTTGACGGGCGATTTGTACATACATTCAGATACCAATACTGCCCGTTATTCCCGATAGACGAACAGGAACTGGAGAAGTTTGTCACCGACAGGCTTCCTACGTTAAAAGGTAAAGATTTTAAAATAGTATTTTGATATGAAACAGACAGTAGAAGAAGCAGCAAAAAAATATTCCAATGATTGCAGAAACAGGCAGCTTCATTGTGAACCATACTGCATTGTTGACTTTATTTCTGGTGCCGAATGGCAGTCGAAGCAATCTCCTTGGATAAGCGTTAATGAACGGTTGCCGGAGCCAAACAAGCTTGTCCTTTGCAGAATGGTATCAAATGGAGCGATTGTTAGTGGCTATATCGTTGTTTCATCCGGGAGATCGCCATACGTTGCGACAGACGGAGGATTTGAATTTGAGGATTGGAACGGCTACGAGTGTGACATGTGGATGTACATCCCGTCTTTTGATGATATACTCGAAGCCAACAGAGATGTACTGGAACGGATTAAAGAGAAAGGAGATTAGATATGGACATTATGAATGAAGAAGAAATATCGAATGCTGTGAGTAGTATAGAGTGCACAAATATAGCAGATACTATAGATGGAGTACAACAAGTAAATGCGAGTTTTGATCCATTACAATCAATATTAAAAAAGGAGGTAAATTATGAGGGATAAGTCTAGATTGAAACATGTGATTGTGCAATTATTTAATTCAAATAGTTATAGAATATGGGTAAAAATAGAAGATTAGTAATTAGGGTGGATGACCGAACATCTATGCTATTAAGTGAATTATCTGATATTACAGGGACGAATACTTCTGTGATAGTTAGAGGTATGATAATGCGATGCGTGGAGGAACTGATTGATAAATCGGGAAATTGGAGAATCAACAATGAGAAGAATAAAGACAGGAAAGATTAATAAAAGGATTATGGCTATGATTGAGCGTAATTATTCAAAGCTGAAAGAGTTATGCGGGTATCGTAGTTATGGCTGTTTCTGTTCAAAAAGTTATGAAGATATATTTCAAGATGCAGTCCTTTATGTATCACAAGATAAGAGAGCATCCGCTATTAATACAGATAAGGAGTTAGTGGAATACTTTCATTATCGTTTTAAGATGATTGAATTTCAAACTATAAATGATAATAAATTGTTAAAAGAGATACCTTATGCCGACTATAGAAAAAGTAAAGAAAATGATTCCCAAGACGAATAATATGTATAATCAGGAGCGTAGAAAGATATATGATTCTGAGAGATGGCGTAGATTGCGTGAATGGAAATTGATTAATAATCCTTTATGTGAATTGTGTTTAAAGGATGGCAATACTGTCCCGGCAGAAGATATACATCATATTGTATCTTTCATGGGAGTAGATGATATAAATGAAAGGAAAAGACTCGCATACGATTATGACAACCTTATGAGCTTATGCAAGAGATGTCATCAACGTATCCACAACAATAATGAGATAAAGGAGGATGTAGTAAGACGAGGAAGAAGATAGGGGGGGGGGATTTTTTCTAGAAAACGATCTTCCCAACCTCGCCCCACCCTTCCTCACACGCACGGAACTTTTTCAAATTTTGAATTTGTTAAAATATTAACAGTTAAAAAATGACGTATGACAAAATAACGGTTTTATAAAAAAAGTAATATGGTAAAATTTATAATGCCAGAGCATCTCTCATCGGAAACACAGAAATTTATGAAAGATGTAGTAAAGGAGTTGAATGCGAGAAAGGCAATTCAGAATATAGATATTGGTGCATTAAGGATGTTGGCTACGAGTTATGAGATGTATTTACAAGCGACCAAATTATTATTAGAGGAAGGCCCCGTAATAATGATCAAGTATGAGAAGGCCGCTAATCCTGCTCAGAACATAGCGACCAAGAATTATGCGCAAGTAATGAAGATAATGACCGAATACGGTCTTACTATAAAAAGTCGTGGAACTATAAAAGCGATGAAGTCTGACAATGATGAGGAATCTCCTTTGGAAGAATTTATCAGAAAGGGTTCAAAATCTAAGCGATGAAGAAATACTATCAGTATGCCGCGGATGTGCGTGATGGGAAAGTATTAGTAGGAGAATATATCAAACTGGCTGTAGAGCGTTTTTATAGTTTGTTTGAAAGGGATGATGTTGAATTCAGGGAGGAAAGAGTAGATTACGCCATTGAATTTATTGCATTGTTGAGGCATTATACTGGTAGGCACGCTGGGAAGCCGTTTGTTTTGCTTCCGTGGCAAGAATTTGCGGTAGCTAATATTTATGGGTTTTATAAAAAGGATGAAGACGGGACATGGAACCGTCTTACATCTTTTGTTTATATAGAAATGGCCAGGAAGAATGGGAAATCTGCTTTTGCTGCGGCTCTTTGCCTGTATCATTTAATAGCAGACGGTGAGGCTAATGCAGAGGTCTATCTAGCTGCTAATTCCAAGGATCAGGCGAAGGTTAGTTTTACAATGTGTCGTAACTTTGTATCTGGTCTTGATCCGAAGCACAAATATCTAGAATCATTTAGAGACCAAATAAATTTTGATAGAACTTTATCTTTTATGAAGGTTCTGGCTGCTGATTCTTCAAAACTGGACGGTCCCAATCCGTCAATGTTTCTTTTGGATGAGTATCATGCAGCTAAGAATTCGGGTTTGAAAGATGTGCTTCAGTCCGGACAGGGTATGCGTGATGATCCAATGGGAATTATTATCACTACGGCAGGTTTTGATAAACTTGGTCCTTGCTATCAGTATCGGGAAATGTGCACTGAGATTCTTAAGGGATTGAAAACAGACGATACGATATTTGCTTTGATTTATTCATTGGATGAAGGTGATAATTGGAAAGATGAGGCTGTGTGGGGGAAAAGTAATCCGAATTTAGGTGTTACGGTTAAAACTAAATATTTACGTGAACAGGTTCAGAAAGCCATTAATTCTCCATCAGAAGAGGTTGGTATAAAAACGAAGAATATAAATATGTGGTGTGATGCTGAGACGGTATGGATTCCAGAACATTATATACTTGATTCTTCCTCTGATGTGGATTTTGAAAAATTTAGGGATATGGATTGTTATATGGGGATTGACCTTTCCAGTACAAGTGACTTGACTTGTGCGGCATTCATGTTCCCAACGGCGGAAAAATATTATTTTAAAGTGAAATATTACCTTCCCGAAATGGCTTTGCAAGAAAAGAGATTCAAGGAGCTTTATGGGGAATGGAGAAGAAAGGGGTTGATTACAATCACGCCGGGTAATGTGACGGATTACGACTATATATTGAACGATATACTTGATATAAGGGATAGGGTTTATATTCAAAAGATTGCCTATGATGCATGGAATGCAACCCAGTTTGTGATAAACGCACAGGAGAAGGCATTGCCTATGCAGGAGTTCAGTCAGGCTTTAGGTAATTTTAATCGACCGACAAAAGAAATGGAACGCCTGATGCTTTCGGGAAAGGCGATAATTGATAATAATGTGATAAACCGCCATTGTTTTAGGAATGTGGTTATGGCAAGGGACAGGAACGGAAATACAAAGCCAAGTAAGCAGTTCGAAGAAAAGAAGATTGATGGGGTGATAGCCATGCTTGAGGCGTTAGGCGTTTATCTGATGTCTCCGAGATATGGAGAATTTTATTAGTTTGTCATACATTTATAAGGTTTATAATGAGATTTGGTTTGTTTTCATTAATATGTAAAGAAGATGGTTCGTGAGAATAGTCTTCTTTTTTTCTGTTTTTGTCATACAAAATTTTGGTTAGTGGTATAATCAAATTTAAAAATTATGAAGACCAATCAAATCATGATTCGCCCAATGGGTGAATTTACAGTTAGTCAGAGAACAAAAGACGGATATTTCGATGCTGGAGAATTGTTGCGGCAATGGAACTTATCAGGACAGGAACAACGCAAGATGGATGTGTTCTTAAATTCAGTGAGTACATGTAAGTTTGTTGAAGCCTTAATAGCAGAAGCTAATGAGGTAGGTTTAGGGCAAAATTGCCCTAAAATTGATAATCAAGTAGTTAAGAAAAGTAAGGTTAAAGAAAAAGGTAAAGCTGGAAGACCTAAAGAAGAGGTATGGATGCATCCTTTCTTATTTACAAAATTCGCAATGTGGATTAATCCTCGTTTTGAAGTAAAGGTAATACGCTTCGTATATGATGAGATGATTCAATACAGGAATCTTGCCGGTGATGCGTATCCTAAAATGTGTGCGGCTGTTTGTTCTATACTTCCGAAGGATGTATTCAAGCAGAAGGTTAAGGATTTAGCAAAATCACTCAATATCATTGTGTATGGCAAACATGAATCAGAAATGCGTAATAAGATTGGTGATGAGGCTAAGATACGTGAGATGTACGAGTTGGAACAACAGATAGCCCAATGGATTGAGCTTGGTTTCATCAAAAACTATCAGGAACTGAAGCAGGCGTTGACGAAGATATATTATCAGAGACATCCTGATGTATTACCCATGTAAGGCACTTTAAAACTTTATTCATAATATAATTACTGTTACAGGGAGGGGTGTTTTGTTCGTGATGAATAAAACACCTTTTTGTATGACAAAAAAAAGGTTAGCTGATAAAATCGAGCAAATGAAAGTTTTTGGATTAGAAATTAGAAAAGCGTCAAAAGTGGAGACTTCCCGTGTAACTGCATGGAGTTATACCGGGGGAAGGCAGATACTATCCAGCAGAAGCAAGCCTATGCTTCTTTCTACAGTGTATCGTTGTGTTGATTTGATTTCGGATAGTGTTGCTGTATTGCCGTTGAAGACTTACGAACTGGATAAGGATGGTTTTAAGAAGGAGGCTAAAAACCACCCGGCTTATTACATTTTGGATATGGAGCCGAATGAGGATATGACACGGTATGTGTTTTTTAAAACGATTATGGCTTCAGTATTGCTTACAGGGAACGGATATGCATATATTGAAAGAGACAAGGATCTAAATGTAACACAGTTGATTTATATTCCTTCTGGTCAGGTAAGCATTGTATGGATACAGGATAAGAAGGGAATTATGCGGAAGCGTTATCAGGTGGTAGGATTCAAGGAGCTTGTAGAACCGCGGGATATGTTTCACGTACTTAATTTTTCTTATGATGGTATAATTGGTGTTTCTACTTTGGAACATGCCAGACAGACAATTGATATATCTACGTCTACAGAAGAGCACGCGGCAGGTTTTTTCAAAAGTGGAGCCAGTGTAGCCGGTATATTGACGGTTGAAGGAGCCAGATTGGACAGCAAACAAAAGGACCAGATTTATCAGACGTGGGAAGAACGCACCAACCCTATGAATGGCCATCCAAATGGAATAGCCATATTAGAGGGGAATATGAAGTATCAACCTATCTCTATCAGCCCGAAAGATAGCCAATTTATTTAAAGCCGCATGTTTAATGTGGTTGATATGTGCCGTTTCTTTTCTGTTTCTCCTGTAAAGGTGTTCGATTTGTCCAAATCAAGCTATTCAACGGTTGAGGCTACCCAGCTTCAGTATTTGACAGATACGGTATTGGCTGTTATAACGAAGATAGAACAGGAAATTAATAGAAAAATATTTCTTCCTTCGGAAAGAGGACGAATTATTGCAGAATTTGATACTTCTGCCATCTTGCGTACTGATAAGGCGGCTCAGGCATCGTTTTATAAAGAGATGTCTTATATAGCTGGTATAACACCAAATGAAACGCGACGCGAATTGGGATATTCGCGTTTGGAAGGCGGAGATAACGCCTTTGTGCAGTCTAATATGCAAACATTAAGCAATGCGGTTGTGCAGAGAGTTGAAGAAAATCCTGTTATAAATGAAAAAACGGTAGGCAAAGAATAAAAAATAAATTTTTGTCATACAAAAAAATGGTTAGTCGGTAAAAGAGTATAAAAATGGACGAAAAAAGAGAGATAAGGAATACAGCCTATCAGGTTCAAGTGACCGGGGAAAGCGAAGAAAAACGTACAGTTGAGGGGTATGCCATTCTTTTTAATACGCCATCGGACGGATTATATTTTGAAGAAGTTATAGAACGGGGTGCTTTGGACGGTGTATTAGAGAAGAGCGATGTTTTTGCGCTTTTGAATCATTCCCAAAGCCGGGGTATTTTGGCTAGAAGCAATAATGGAAGTGGGTCTCTTTCTTTAAATGTGGATGAAAAAGGGTTAAAATATCGTTTTGAAGCCCCAAAGACAGCGTTAGGTGATGAATTGTTAGAAAACATAAGAAGAGGGGAGATATCAGCCAGTTCTTTCTGTTTTGATGTTGAAAAGGATACATGGGAGAAAAAAAACGATGGAACTTGGAAGCGTACAGTTTCTAAGATCGGGAATTTGTATGATGTTTCTCCTGTATATAATGCCGCATACAGCAAGACTTCTGTTTATATGCGCGGCAAAGATATTGCAGAAGAAGAATTGCGTAAAAAGGCAACCATACCAGAAGAATATTATCAAAATATTGAGAAATCATTAAATATTTAATTTTATGGCAAAAGAAAAAAGTATCACAGAATTAAAGGACGAAAAAAAACAGTTACAAAGTCGTTCTAGATCAATCATTGAGGCGGCAAAGGGAGAAAAGCGTCAGTTCACAGCCGAAGAGAACGAAGAATTGGGAAGAAATCAAACCCGTATGGCGGAAATCAATCTGGAAATAGATGAGAAGGAAACAGAAAATCGTCAGGCACCTGCAAGACGCATGGAGTCCACGAATAAACAGTTTTCTCTTCGCCGTGCCATCCTTGCGCAAATGAATAAAACCGAGCAAAGGGATAGCGAGGCGGCTGTTATCGAGGAAGCGACAAAACTTCATCGTTCTGTGGCGGCAACGGCTGAAAATAGCGGTGAGTTGATCATTCCTATGAGCTATGCAAAGCGTGCCGCATATACGGCTGGCACGGAAAAAACTACAGGGGTAGTAATTGATGAAGAGCAGCAAGAATTACTTCTTCCCTTGGAATCCAACCTCGTATTGTCTCAAGCGGGAGTCCGTATGATGACCGGGCTGGTTGGAAACATCTATTGGCCAGAACATTCCGCTACAAATGTATTTTGGGAAGGAGAAAATGCAGAGGCCAAGGATGGTGCAGGAACGTTCAAAAAGGGAAATTTATTCACTCCAAAACGTCTGACGGCATACGTAGATCTTTCCAAACAATTACTGATTCAAGAGAACCGTAGTGTCGAAGGACTTATCCGTCAGTTGATGGCAATAGCTATCGCGCAGAAAATTGAGCAGACTGCGTTTGGAAAGGAAGTGCATGCGGATAATGTGCCAGATGGGATGTTTCAGGAAGCCAATATTAGCAAAACGATCAAAGGCGATATGACATGGGCTCAGATTGTAGCGATGGAAACTGGTGCAGATTTGAACAACGCTTTGTTTGGTAATCTTGCATATATAATGAATCCGTCCTTGGTAGGTAAGGCAAAGACAAAAGTAAAGGATGCTTCGGGTGCAGGGGGCTTTATTTTTGGCAATGACGGACAGGGAATGATTAACGGATATCGTGCATTGCGTACTAATAATATTCCTAAAGAATTAGGGGAGGGTACGGATGAGTTTGGTATCGTGTTTGGGAATTGGGCCGATTATTTCTTAGGTCAATGGGGTGCTATTGATATGACAGTCGATCCATACACTCAGGCAACAAAGGGCATGGTCCGATTGGTAGTTAACTCTTACTGGAATATGGGGATGATCCGCAAAGAGTCATTTACTGTTGCGTCATTGAAATAATATGGGTATGTATGTGACTTTGGATTTGGCTAAAAAGCATTTAAACATAGAGGATGCTTACGATGGGGATGATGCATACATTGAGTCCCTGATAGAAGTAGCGGAAGAGAAAGTTGCTAAAGAATTATGTGTGTCTGTGGAAGAGCTTACCTCTATCGGTGGAGGTAAGTCTATCCCGGCACCGATACGGCAGGCTATACTTTTATCAATAGGGGCGTATTATGCATACAGGGAAGAGGTTATTACCATCCAAAGCCGCCCATTGGAACAAGGGGTTAAATATTTGCTATCCCTGTATAGGGATTATAGTTTATGAGAGCTGGATTGTTATATGAGACATTGGTATTTAAAGAGTTGAGAGAGCATCAATCTGATACCGGGTTTGTGGTGAAGGAGTATGAGGAAATCTTTCGTTGCAAGGGATATCGTAGAAAGATGTCATTAGTAGTGGATAAGGATGGGGTAAGTGCTATGGAGCAGTTTATTGGAAGAACGGTTGTTTTTCAGGTAAGAGCATATCCCGTGATAAAGAATACGCAAAGGGTTGTATACATGAATAATGTATATGAGATTAAAATGATAGATCCTCAAAGAGATAACACTTTGATTTTAACTCTTGGTAGAATAGATACATGATTATGGAGCTAAAAGTAATAGATCAAGAAAATATTCATTATCTAGTTCGGAATCTGGAGGATTTTGAAAAGGATAAAGCAATCCGTAGTGGACTAAGATCCGCTGCTTCTGTTTTCATGCGTAAGGGAAAAACCAATCTCCGTGCAAGAATGCGTAAAAGTGGAAAGGTTACAGGAAATTTGGAAAGCTCTTTTACTACGAGAGTAAAGAGAAGAAAGTTAGGTGCACTGTCCGGTTTTACACAATCAGGAGCTCATGCTCATCTCGTGGATATGGGAACAAGAAAACGTCCACACCCGCTTACTGGCACATCCGGTATTATGCCTGGGAATAGTTTTTGGTCGGATGCCCGTAAATCTGAGGAGGCCAAGGCGGAGCGATTTTTGTATGATGGCTTAAAAAGGGCTATCCAGCGAATCAATGAAAGAAGATAAGTATGAATATGTTTGGAATAACCACGGAGATACGTGGAATACTTTTGGAATCTAAGGATGTCAGCACTTTTATCGGTAGGAAAATTTATCCTATAGTGGCTCCGGATGGGACAGATGGTGATTTTATAGTATATCAGCGTGATGGATATCAGCAAGAGTATAGTAAAATGGGAGTCGCCCGTCAAATACCTATCGTCTATGTTAGTGTGATCAGTGACAACTACGACAGAAGTAACCAGATTGCTTCCTTGATATATTCAACTTTGGAGGGAAGTTTTAAAAATCCAACAATGACGATTCATTTGGAAGATTCTACAGAGGATTATGTTGATAACAAGTACGTTCAAGTGCTTCAATTTTCGATCAGTTCTTTATAATTAGCAAAGGGATACTAAGTTCAGTATCCCTTTTTTTGTTTTTGTCATACAAAATTTTGGTTAGTGGTATAATCAAAATTTAAATATTATGGCAGAAAAAAAGTATGATTCAAGTAAAGACATGATTGTCGGTGACAAGTTGATGCTGTTTGTTGAAGTCACTAAAGAACCAAGTACAAAAGAAATAGTTCCGATAGCCTTTGGCACATCGTGTGGCATTGATATTAGTGCAGATACAATTGATACCAGCAACAAGATGTCGGGTAACTGGAAAGAATACCTGACAGGACAGTTAGGTTATACAGTATCAAGCGAAAGTATGTTGTCTTTAAAATCGGGGCACATGTCATTTGTTACGTTGAAGGAATTGATGAAGAAGCGTACTCCAATTCCGTTTGTAATTGCCAAAACAGAAGAAACAGAAGGCGACTTCCCTAAAGGGGAGGAATATGTCAAAGGCAATGCAATCATTACCGCACTATCAATGAAGGCTGATAATGGGGCGATCTGTACAAGTTCTGTAACGCTTCAAGGTACGGGGCCGTTAGAGGATGGTGTTGGTGCGTAATTATTAAAATGTAATAAGAGAAGGCAGTTATACAGACTGCCTTTTTTAAAATAAGAATATATGGAATTAGTAATAATATCTGTTGGTTGTATTATAATTCTCTTCTTTTTTACAAGATGGTGTTTACGAGAGGAAAAACATCCGGTTCCATCTAAAAAACCGATAAAGAATGCTGTTTTTCATAGATATACCGTGAGGATGATTATCAGATGGGAACAATTGATGAAAAAGCCTTTCTCTCAGATGGACTATTCATCAAAAGAAGATATCGATGCATTTTTATACGTAATGAATGTGGATAACACTCCTTATACATTTGAGGTATTTAAAACTGCATTGGAGAATGATGGTATTTTTAAGGATCTGATGTTAAGACTTGATAGGGCAATGGGCATAATGGCTCAATTCCAAGAAACTGAATCATCTGATGATACGAAATCAGAAGGGGGGATATCGTGTAGTATTGGTGAGATAGTATCCATGTTGGTAATGGGTGGGTTGGACGCTCATTATGCGATGGAGGAAATGGATTTGTGTGATTTGCCATTATATATAGAAGCTTACGAAAGAAAACGCAAAGAAGAGCTGGAAAATGCCAGATTATGGACCTATATATCAATACTTCCTCATATAGATGGGAAAAAGGTATCATCCCCACAAGTATTATACCCATTCCCATGGGAAACGGATGAGATGAGGCGTAAGGCTGAAAAGGAAATGCGTGAGAATGAAGAACAGTTGATGAAGTTCCTTAATGGTGATTTGTTTGATATAAATAAAATAAACTGGAAAAGTAGGGGTAATTAATATGGCCGGTAGATTATCATTTTCAATAGCAATTAACTTTCTGACGGAGAATTTCAGAAAGGGGACCAATCAGGTTAAGGCAGGATTTCAGGCCATGCAGGCTCAGATACTGACTTTTGCGGCTGCATTAGGTGTCGGTGGTATAGGATTGTCCAATCTTGTGACTAGATTTATAGAGGTGGCGAAAGAGACAAACAGGGTAACAACCGCATTGAAGAATGTTTCAGGGTCAATGTCCAAATTTGCAGACAATCAGCGTTACCTTTTAGATTTGGCGAAAAAATATGGATTGGAGATAAATGCTCTTACTGGGAATTACGCGAAGTTTACGGCAGCGGCTAGTATATCGGGAATGTCTATGCAGGAACAGAGGAAAATATTTGAATCCCTGTCAAGGGCGACAACTGCATTTGGCATGAGTGCAGAGGACAGCAATGGTGTATTTTTGGCTCTGTCTCAGATGATGAGCAAAGGAAAGATAAGCTCTGAAGAATTGCGTTTGCAGATGGGAGAACGGTTGCCGATAGCCTTGCAAGCTATGGCCAAAGCGGCAGGAACGAGTGTTGCAGGTCTTGATAAGTTGTTGAAGGAAGGTAAATTATTGAGCGCGGATGTGCTTCCAAGATTTGCGGATGCATTGAATGAGATGCTTCCTAATGTGGATACTGATAATTTGGAAACTTCTCTGAATCGTTTGAAAAATGCATTTACCGGGCTGGTCAATAAGTCCGATGTACAAAGTAAATATAAATCAATAATTGACTGGCTTACGGGATATATTCAAACAGCGGCAGATAATATACAAAGTCTTATAACTTACGTTGTTACTGCTATATCTGTATTGGTAACTAGTCGCTTGGTTAATAAACTGATCATTTCTTTTCAAAAAACTGAATTAGCGGCAAAAGCTGCAGCTAGGCGCGCGGCAAAAGCAGCCGGGCAATCGTTCGATGAAGTTGCATGGAGATCGCAAAAAGCGACTTCTACAATGAGGATGATGTTTGCCAATGCTGTAAAATCTATAAAAACTGCTCTAGTGTCCATTGCTCCGACTGCGGTAATAGCTGCTATCGGTGCGATTGTGGCGAAATTGGTAGTAATGTATCAGGAAGCCAAGAGAATAAAAAACTTGTTCTCTGATTATAAGGCTGAATTAGGAAAGAGCACCAATACATCAGATATTGTTAATCTACAGACACAGTATAAGATAGCGACTGATTTGAATCGTAGCATAGATGAGCGTAAAGCGGCTTTGTCTAAAATAAATCAGCAGCTTAATACAAACTACTCTATAGATGAAAAAAATCTTGTTATTCAAGGAGATTTGAATGAGAAGTTTGCGGAACGGGTTGAACTTTTGAAAGCTGCTGCGGAAGTGGATTATTTGACACAGAAAAAGCTAGAAGTAGAGAGTAATATAGAGAATATTAAGAGGAGAAAAAACGAAAGAAAAGAAGAAGTAGCATCGGGGAGTGAATGGGGTGTAAATGTATTATGGAATGGGATAAAAAAAATAGTGCATGATGAATTTGGGAAAGGAACAGGCTCGGATATACAGACATATGATGCGGAACTTACGGAACAGAATAGGATTTTAGCCGATATTAATACGAAGTTGGAACAATCAACCGCTAAAGTTAATACTGTAAATACAGGTGCGGGTGTATCTCAAGGTGGTATTGAAGAGGGGCAAGTCCAGAAAACAACATTGCAGAAACTGGAAGAAAAGTCAGCCAAAGAACTGTCTGAATTGGAGGCAAAATATAAGATAGGATCTATATCTCAGGCAGAATATAATAAGGCATTAGCAGAGTTGAATATCAAGTTGTATGCTGAGGCTAGCGGCTCTAACGATCGGAAAGTTTTAGAGAGTGATTTTTACAAGAAATTAAAAGAAACAGCAGATGCGGCAGTAAGGCAAAAGGATGCTTTGGCAGGTGCTGTTGAGCTTGAAAATGTTCAAAAAGAGTATTCCAAGAGGCTTGCGGAATTGAGTGCGCAGAAAGCCAATGGCTTAATAACAGAAAAACAATACAGAAAGAATGTACAGGCACTTGCGGTAGAAATGGATAAAGCAGCCAGCTCCATTTCGGGAATTGGTGTTGAAGGTCAGGCATTCATCACAGCTATGAGGATGAATGCCCAATTAATGGGGACCCCGACAAAGAAGAAGGAAAGAGATACAACCTTTGATTATAAAAAAACAACCATAGATATCGCGCAAGAAAATCTTGATTTGGCGAAAGACTATGCAAAAGATTTACAGGAGGAAGCTAGAAACGCCGGAAAAATTTTAGATGAGGAACTAGCGAAAGCTATGGCTAATGTGCCGGATTTAGAGAAAGCACTGAAAATAGCCCAAGTTCGGCAAGATATAAAGGACTTGGGTAAGGAGTTGAAACAAGGGATGTTTTCAGGGGTGAAAAATATAGCATCCAGTGCAGACAGAATGGTTAGTGCATTTACTCAATTGAGAGATGTAATGGATGATGAAGATGCGTCTGCATGGGAGAGAATAATGGCAGTATGGAATGTGATGGTCAATTCTGTAGATAGTTTTATGAGTATAATACAGACTATAGACACCCTAAGGGAATTGACAGAAAAGCTCGGGAAGGCAAAAGAAGCGGAGGCTGCGATAGATACAGCAACGACAGCCGCCAAGGTGACCAATGCGACTACGGAGGCGGCTGTAGATACAGCAACGACAGGTGTGGAGGTTGTTAATGCGGGGAAAAAAGTCGCTGCTAATACGGCGGAAGGCGCGAGTGATGCCGGTAAGAGTGCTGCAAAACTTCCGTTCCCTGCAAATATTATAGCAATAGGAGCTGCTATTGCTGCTGCTATTGCTGCGTTTTCAGTGATTCCGAAGTTTGCGAATGGAGGCGTGGTTTCTGGAAGGACATTGGCAGAAGTGGGTGAATACCCAGGTGCAAGCAGTAATCCGGAAGTTATTGCGCCTTTAAGTAAATTAAAGGATATGATAGGAGGAACTGGAATGGCTAATGTGAGGGTGGAAGTTGGAGGAAAGATGCAGCTTGATGGAGATACTGCATATCTACAGCTTAAAAATTATGGTAAGAGGACTGGGAAAAAAATATTTTAACTATGCAGAGATATAGATTGCCATTTTTCAATTATGCCGGTGAATCCTTGGAGATTAAATTCTACATGGAGGATTATATAGGTGAAATAGAAACACTGACAGGTGCACCGTCCGCATTTGTCGTAACAGGGACAGATGAAGAGTTTGTGTACGAGCCTGTACGGACATCTACAGCATCAGTATCCATTGTGACTGATAGTTTGTTGAATGACTTGTTTAGCGTAAACAGTCACCATGTTGCTGTAAAATTGTATAGAGGGAATAAACTGTTATGGACGGGATATGTGGAACCGGAAGTGTTTACTCAAGCTTATGTGCCAATTGCGGATAAATTGAGTATAAACTGCATAAGCGCAATAGGAACGCTTGAGAATATACAATATGAGAAACAGACAGAGAATGGATTTATAACGGCGATAAACCTCTTAAGGTACATTATAAGATCAGCTAATGGGGGATATGAAAAGATATATATACCTTATGTCTATGGATCGTCAGAAGTGAATTATTCGACAAAGAAAAACATATTCGATGAGATAACTCTCGTAGAAGAAAACTTCATCTCAGAAGGGATGATGTTGGACGAGGTACTGGAGTATTTTTGTCGTTTTTTTAATTGGACCTTATACGATTATGAAGGTAGCCTGTATTTTGTAGATGCAGATTGGAAAGGGGAATACTTCTCGTATGGCGAGGATCTTGTCACTTATGAGATGGTTACTCCAAACACTGTATTGCTTCAGGATATCGGCTTTGGTGGTAGTGATCATACAATAGATGTGCTCCCCGGATATAATAAAGTTACCGTTAAGGCAATAAATAATGTTTTTGATGAATTGGTGGAGAATGAAGAATATGACATTTTAGAAGAAATAGGTCAGAAATATGCGCAAGATAATAAAAAGTATGATTACAAGAAGTTCTTTAAAGAAAAACTATGGAAATTATACCACTATGATATAAATAAGAACGAAATTACAGACATAGAGAGTATTTCGGACATCAACAAAAATGTATTCGGATCCGTACTAATGAAGGAGGCTTTATTCGATGGAAGGGATGAAAACGGGACTATAGTACCAGATGTATCGGATTACCCTTGGACCAACTGTTTGCAGGAAAGAATGATGTCCGAGGATGGAACAGTAGTTTTTGGAGAAGAGGACAAAGGAAAGTATCCGATATTACAATATGAGGGAAGAACGGCAGTATGGAAGGATGGGGCAATTGGTATTAACTATGAATGCATGATTAGAGACTATCCAGATATGATGTATCTGGGGAAAGAAGATGGATGGGATAAGAAGAATTTTTCGATAGATATGGTATGCAGTTTAAGAATAGGTGACAAATATTGGACTGGTACAGGATGGGGGGAAAATATGTCAAAATTTGAAATAGTGGCAAATTATGAGGGGAATCTAACATCAGGATGGGCTACAGTGAAGAATACTAAGAAACCGGATATGCCATACAATGGGCTTGGAGGATATATAATAGAATTGCCAAGAGATATCCCTATTATAGGGAAATTAGAATTTACAGTATATAATTATAGAGGAGGAATATGGCATACTCCACTTTGGGATATACGATCATATGGATTGGTAATTAAGAAGTTCACGTTAAATTATAAGAAAAAAGACGGAGTTACGGATGAAGGTGAGAACGGGGATCGTGTATACGAGAATGTAGTCAATGAAAAATTTATGTCCGAACTTGACGAGATAGAATTTGGCATAAGTAGTTATAATGAAGACGGGGCAACATATAGCAAAGCTCTTTTAAATGGCAATTTTTTAACAAACAACTTGTATTCGGCAATAGAAGGTACGCTTGTGCGCCCCGAAGAAGCGTTGATCAGGCGTATCATTAACCGATACCGGGTAACCAAAATCAAGTTAACTCAGGTATTAAAAAACAGTGATCTCATTCATCCTTTCACGGTTTTGTATGACAATTCTATGGTTAGTAAGAAATTCATGCTGTTAAGTGGTGTATGGGATTACGAGCAGAATACAATAACATTATCAATGATAGAGAATGGCGATAAGGTCAGATATAAGAATCATAAGTAGGGTAGTACCGAGGGAGCGTGATGGGAAGTATGTTCCCCGCTCTGTGACTATTATACAGGGTGGCGGTGGCGGCGGTGATGTCACCAATGCCGATCATGCCAATTCCGCATATACGCTGGATGAGGACACACCTGTATTCAATTGGTTTATTTCCGCTTTAAATGACGATGAAGCGCAAGGGGTGATTAATTTTTTGAAGGGGATAAAAATTAGTGGGCACGATTTAAAGCGTATTGTCGGAACCAAAACAGAGTATGATGATATTAGGGATGATGATATGTTGACAGGTCTGTTTGTTATCGACCATTTTTTACGGAAGGATAAACCAGATACGGCCAAAGAATTTATCACATTTGTAAAGGGGTGGTATGGAGGAAATTTTACACAAGGTTCAACCGGAGCAGGATTATGGCAGGATGAACAAGGCGCATGGCATTTGGAACTTGACTATGCTCATTTTCGGAGGAAGTTGACCGCTGAAGAAATAGAAGTACAGAAGACAACCCATATCGGTGGAAAGTTGATGCAGACAGCGGCCGGAATGTCTTGTATAAAAGTTGAGGAATACAACGATTTTTGGCGATGTTACATGCGTACTAAGGATGATGATGGAAGGATAATATATAATCAATTTAAGGAAAAAGATCAAGCACTGGTTGAAACGTTTAATTTGGAAAAGCAGGCAGATGGGAAACTAGGGAATCATTATTTATGGCGTTTGGTTGTATCTGTAGGAACTGATTATATAGACCTGTCAAAAAGTGTATGTGCATTGGAGAGTGACGCTCCATTGGTAGGGGATGATATTGTACAATTAGGATATCAAGGTACAGATGATCCTAATAGGCAAAATGCTCAGATTTTAGCAGGTGCCGGCACAGGGTCTCCATACATAAGACAATATGTGGGGATCAATAATTTTATTTTGCCGGAAGAATATACCCGAATAAAACCGGGAGACAATCTGTTGACGGGAAGGATGAACTTGCAGCCGGGTTCTACAGGTTCGGCAAATCTGACGGATTTGCCGGATGAGGTTTATAAGGCTGTAAATATTGGTTCGGTCAATCTGTTACGTAATACTGGGTTTACGGGAGATTATGAAACAGAGGATCTATCTGCCGCTACCGAGTTATCGGCGGATACCGAATTATATAGCAAGCAATTAAAGTATTGGACGGGTGTGGCTACCATATCCGCAGATAGTGCTGCCGGCTCTGGGTACTCTGCTGCAATCGGTAGTTTGTCCCAATCCGTGTCCTTGATTAAAAATGAGAACTATGTTATATCCTTTAAGGCTAAAGGTACGTCTGTGTCTGTTTCGTGCGGTTCTTTCAGTGTTTCTCAGCCTCTCACATCCTCTTATCAGAGATATACCCATAAGATCACCTTCAATGGCAGTGGTATATTTCTCATCAGTGGTACCGCAACCGTTTGTGATCTTCAGCTAGAGCGTGGAACTATCGCTACCGATTGGGAGCCTTCAATTCTTGACAATGACAAGTCTATGGCCGGATTTCAAGCAATTAACTATATTGCCAGTGCGATTAAGGATGGATCTGTGGATATCCTTGGCGGTTTGATACTAGCTAATATGGTCCAATTAGGCAACTACAAGGATGGTAAGATGCAGAAGGTCACAGCCGGAGTTAGCGGCATATACAATGACGATGATGATGTAGCATTTTGGGCAGGAGGAAAACTTGAACAGGCTATTAGAACCGTGATGAGGTTTCGAAATGATCCGAATTATCAACCTACCGATGAAGAATGGGAGAACATGGCGAATTTCGTTGTCGCTCATGGTGGTGATGTGTTCTTAAGAGGATATATCTATGCCTTGGGCGGATTTTTCCGCGGAAAAGTAGAAACATCTGTTGACGGGAAACGCATTGTCATTGATCCGGATAAAAATACTCTTGAAATGTACACGACTGAAGGACATGTCACCTTGATATTAAGGTTCGACACATCATCAGACGGATGGGAGTATGGTGATTTGATTCTACGGAAATATGTAGGGGACCAATTGATACAAGAAACGACTGTATATCCGGAACGTATCAGAATACAGAATCATGTGGAAAATACGGATATTATTCTTACTCCCAATAACGTTTCTTTCTATGGTTCTAAAGGCGAAACTCTGTTGGTTGGGATGAAACCGGTATATGACGGGGGGGCTGTGTCTAAATATGTGGCAAATATTGAATGCAGTAATTGGCCGTCTAAAGATAACGTCAGCTCCGGGCAGGTATATGTGGAATATGAAACACTTGAAGGAATAGTGACAAATGGAGTGTTAAAGGTAAGAAAGTGATATGGAACTTAATAGTATTAATAAAACAGGTACTTGGAGTGAGGCGGCAGATCGGCTTAACTACAATTTTAGTAAGACTTCTATCGAGATTGATAAGGCCAAGCAGAACAGTGTCCGCAACAAGGGATTGTTTTCGACAGTAGAAGCATTGCAGGCTGCTGTCCCATCTCCTGTTGTGGGTGACTGGGCAGTTGTGGGGGATACCATACCGGGTCCTCTGTATCAATGTAAGACGAGAGGCGTTTGGAGTGATACAGGCACGACAGGAGGCGGTGGAAGTGTTGATCTTTCCGGTATCCTGACAGCCGAGGAAATAGATGATGTAACATCAATATTATAGTTATGAAAATTAATTACCAGTCTGATTTTAAAATTATAGAGAAGAACCTGAATGGAGACATATCAACTCCCTTCCGGTTTACTTACTTCAATCCGTTTAAGGGAAAGTTTATAGCCTCCTTTGACGGACAAGAGTATGTGGGTTGCAGCCGTATGGAAGATGGCAGTCTGCTTGTCGCTTTTGACAACCCCGGTTTCTCCCCCGGTATATTGAAGGTCAAGCGAGAATACTTCATCTCTGATACCGACTTTAGGGATGGCATCTGCAACCTTGTATCTATTGAAGATACAGGGATTGTGCTGACTACCGGAAAGACGGATGAGAGCACAGCAGAGAACATGCCCTATCCGGATTATGCCGCATACAATGCGGTGCAGAGCATATCTCTGTCAGATCAGGAGTATGATGATGTGCTGAGTGATTTTAATAGTTGATAAATAATTACATAAAATAACAACAGTCCAAGTTCCGGCGGAACTTAGGCTAAAACAGGAGATATTATGGTAAAAATGCATAAACTGACGAAGGGCGGACAAACCATTTATCCGGCTACTATCTATGATGCGGTGGTCAATCCAAAGACGCGTAAGAGCTTGACTACGGAAATATCTGATTTAGACGTTGGATTAACTTCTATTAAAAACAAGACAGAAGGTATTTATAATACGATTGACCAGATAACAGATAAAACAATAGCTAAAATTGTAGGGTCCGATTTTAACGAAACGTATGTAACATCATGGGGACAAGGTGGCATATCCACTACGACTGGCGCTATTGAAGAGGGAGGCAAAACAAGAATACATTCAGATCTTATAAATACAGGTGTTGACATTTCAATAGAAAGTGGATATAGATATTATATAATTTATTACAATGAAAATGGGTCTTTTGCTGCTAAAGATAGCAATTGGAAAACTGATAAAAGCACAACATCAACATCTTATAAGAAATTTCGTATCATGGTTTCTTTGATTAAAGAAGCCACTATAGATATAGAATCAGGGAAACGGGTTACTATAAGTAAATTATATCAAAATGAGGCGTTATGCCCAGATATCAACATGTTCAATAAAACGGTTGAACAGATAATTGATGAAACAAAACAAATTGCACAATCATACAATGATTTGAGTAATGAAATGGAACGCAACCTAACCGAGATTAAGGGTGGCAATTATATGGAAAAACAGGATCTATTGTGCGTACAAGGGAGTATCAATTCGCAAAGCGGTATACTACAACCAGGTGGGACCAATAGAGTCTATACCAAGATAATTAATACAGGAACTGATATCATTATCAAGACCGGTTATAGAATATATGTCATGTTTTATAATGACCCTGCCGGTGAGTCTTTCAATTCAAAAGATGGTAATTGGAATACTGTATATACTACCATTCCCACAAAAACCCAATATTGCAGATTGATGATTGCTAAAATTGATGATACGGACTTGTCCCCATCGGATGCATCTGAGAATGTTCTGGTAGGGGATTTGACCAGTTATCCTTCAATGTTTATGCCATTAATGAATTTGAGCACTAATCCTGCCGGATCATTTATGGCAAAAGATGATTTATTGACTTTATTTTTTTACTTAAGGGATAATCAAAGAAAAAAATACGTAACATCATTATCTAAGACCTATTATGTAAGTACAGTCAATGGCTTGGATACCAATGATGGTTTGTCTGACTCAACTCCGTTGAAGACTTTGAATAAAGCCGATGAACTGATGACCGATGGGGACACGGTCCTTATTGAACGAGGAAGTATATTTAATACAGAGGTACAAGTCTTGTCTAAAGAAGGAATCAGAGTGGATTGTTATGGCGACATGTCCAAGGATAAACCTTTGTTTTTGAATTTGCAGACAATACCGACCGTATCTATATCAGATATTAGCTCTGTTAATGACATTGAGTCTTTGGATAAATTATACAAACTGCGCGGCTATAGTAACATTTATGTTCTAAAGCATCACTATGGTTCGGGCAGCAAGGCCAGATTTGTTTGTCAGGTATTTTTAGACGGGAAAAGAAATGGATGGTGGCTTGACGCACAGAAAAAGTCCAGTTCGGATGCCATGGACTGGCTAGAAAACAATCCGGATAGTTCCTATTGGTTCAGCGGATACGATTCAGAGTCATGGGGTGAGGGGGATTATTATATATATTTATCAACAACCTATATTGCTGGAAAAATATTAGAGATAACTCATGAAGTGACAGAGATTGGGAAAAAAGGACAAAAACTGCAAATCACTCAATATGCTTCTGATATTCGTAATATCGTTTTTCGAGGTGGTGACTCTACAGACGGTGCTGTTATTCCTAATGGATTTTATGAGGGCGTAGAAAGTTTGGATTTTGGTAGACATGGTTTCCTGTTTAACAGGTCTGCGGCTCCCCATACTCACATGATGCTGAATTGCAGAGCAGTATCAAGAAGTGGAGCAAATGGAGAGTATTATCATCACATGTATTATAATTACCATTATTATGGAGAACTATTGGCATTTATCGGTTGTGAGGCCATAGGCAGACATGAATATCTTGGTACTGCATTTGCCGGGCATGGCACAAGTTCGGTAACAGGGATGCCTTTCGATGCCATGTATCTGTATGACTGCTACTGCGAGGGTGTTAATGTGGTTGTCGGTGCCAATGGAGCGCAAATGAATTATTTAAGGAATATAAGAGTTAAGGAGGTTGGACATATTTGCATACGTACACAGGGATTACATGCAGTAGGTATTTTCGGAACATTGTATCCCCCACAAAATAATTGGAATGAACCTGTATTCGCTGAACCAATCGGTTATAATGTCTTAAAAAATATACGTATAAGGAGTCGAACAGGAATGGGGACATTACTTATTTATAAAAACTCTGCGAACAAAGATGCAGGAAAGGTGGTTTTTGAAAACGCTACAATTATAGTGGAAAGTGAAGGGAAACAGGCTCCTGTATATAAATTTGGGGCGACTCTGTTTAGATTGGCTGACAATATATCTGTTGTTTTCAATAGGTCATTCGTTGCTGTAGATAATGGGCTGGAAACCACATCTTCCATGTTGTGGGATAACGAAACGACACCAGACATAGAGTTTATAGATTCGGAGCTATACGGTATCAAGGATAATCGTTTGCACAGCGATGATAAAAATTCATATTTCTATGAGAGTATGGATGGGATTTTTTCAAAAATCAACAATCTAACAAAATTAAGTTATGTTGAAGATAACTGTATATTCAATTTGTAAAGCATATACTATGATCCGAGAACTAATCATCAGAATAATAAACCATCTGTCCGGAGAAGTACATCCGGATGCAGAATGGTTCTAGGGGTAAAGGGCTGATCTTGGTGTGGTCAGCCCTTATGTATTATCGTTAGCGTTATTGTCGGCTGTTTTTTTGTATTTAAATGTTAAATATTACACAATACAAGAAAATATATTGTGATTTGTTTTGCTATTATATCACAATGTAGTATATTTGCATTGTGATAATAAAACAACAGGTAATAATAGAACCGGCGGCAACGGATAAGCGGCGTAAGACTATGAAGACAAAAATTCAATTTACAGATTCATACAGTGGTAGAGCAATTAATATAGTTATCAATCTCACAGACGGTGAAAAGGAATACTACTTAAGAGAAGATGACAAAAATGTCATTTATAACAAAATGTCTTCTTATCAGAGAGCAAAAATAGAATCATTCTTTGGGAAGATGAATGCATACTATACCAAAATTGAGATTTTATAAATAAAAAGTTAGGGCGACGAATTTCTTCGCTGCCCTAAATATTAAAATGTGGTTTAAACCACAATGACATTTTTAATGTCGTTTCAATCCACGCACCGAAGTGCGACTAACATCGTTGATGTTCGATACAAAGGTGCAACTTTTTGAAATAACGAGCAACAAATTATAAATATTATAAAACATATTAATTATGGCAAGAAGACGATCTATTACCCTAGATCAAGAGTCTAGGGTATTGTCCCTATATAAGGACGGGATGGCTATCAAGGAAATAATGAAGGAAACAGATATAAAGTCTGAGCAAACGATATATAGGATATTGGACAGCAATGGTGTGCCCCGAAGACCGAAGGTTAATGGCGTGAAAAGGATACTTGTTATGATAGAAGAGGACGTGGCAGCTATATTGGATAAGGAGCAATCAGTATCATTATATGTCAATGAGGCTATAAGATTCTATCACGGTAACCGACATTAATTGCCGGTTATCTATCTCTTAAAATCAAGAGCCTGTTGCGGATTAATTTCCGTGGCAGGCTCTTTTTTTGTCATACAAAATAAAGGTTAGTTTGATAATCGGGTAATCCAAAACGTGTAATTAAAAGCTTTAAAAAGGATTGAACTTAAATTGTTTGTATAATGAGAAAGGAGACAAAGGAAAACATTCAGTATTCAACCGCTGTGGGGATGCTTGTACTGGGAGCGTCCTTGGCTGTGGCCGGCTTTGTGTGCTCGGAACCTATGGGTCAGATACACGACAGTGTATTGTGGTTGTTTGCTCAATGTCTGTTGTATGCCGGTAGTGTTTTTGGCATCAGCATTTATATTAACAGCCGGTTTAATAATTTAATAGAGCAATTAAAAGAAAAGGAGGGAAAGAAATGAAGAGTTTACCAAGAGGTTTGAGGAACAACAATCAGTCCAATGAAATTTGGAAGGATATACCCGGATATGAAGGGAAATATCAAGTTTCTAACACTGGGCTCGTAAAATCGCTACCTAAGTATCATTCAAAATCAGAAAGGATATTGAAAGGAGAGGTAGATAAAGATGGATATATAAAAGTTGTATTGTGCCCAAACAGCAAAAAGAGACATAAGAGATTTGTGCATCGGCTTGTTGCAATTTCATTCATTGACAATCCTAACAATCTTCCAGAAGTTGACCATATCAATACAATTAAGGATGACAATAGGGCTGATAATTTAAGATGGGCAAACAGGTCAAGCAATCAATTAAATCCATTGACAAGTAAAAGACTATCAGAAAAGATGAAGGGGAGTTTTGGAAGGTTAAGTCCAAAATCAATACCTATATATCAATGCGATATGAATGGTAATATTATCTCAAAATGGGATAACGCACAAGAGTATAAGAGAGCAATGAATTTAAAGAGAGTTGACGGAATTTATCTGTGCTTGTCAGGCAAACTAAAATCATCAAGAGGTTATACATGGAAAATAGCGTAACAAAAAAAACGCCGAGAGGAATACGGAACAATAATTTCGGAAACATCCGACGTAGTAAAGATAACTGGAAGGGACTATCACAAGTGCAATCCGACCCATCCTTTTTTCAGTTCATTGCTCCAAAATGGGGTTATCGTGCTTTAATCCGCACATTGCAGAATTACAGAAGAAGACACAACTGTATTTGTATTGCAGACTTTATTACAAGATGGGCCCCACAGACAGAGAACAATACAGGGGCTTACATCAGACGGGTATGTCAGGATATGCAGGTACCTTCAGTATATGTTCCGGACATTGAGGATAAAGATACGATGTGTTCTTTGGCTGCCGCTATATCTTATGTTGAGAATGGTGTTCCTGCCGTAATGGAGGATATCTATAAGGGATGGGATCTGCTATGAAACTAAGGATCTATATATGGATTGCAGTAGGGATAGCATTGCTATTGCTGTTTGGGTCATGCCGGAGTATAAGGTATGTTCCGATAGAAACAATAAGGACTGACAGTCTTTATCTTACTGTGTATGAACGTGATTCCATTCACATTAAGGATTCTATCTTTGTAAAAGAGAAAGGCGATTCTGTAATTGTCGACAAATGGCATATAGTCTACCGTGACAGGACAATTCGCGATACAGCCTATATAGAGAAGGAGAAAGAGGTAGGGGTTCCCTATCCCGTGGAGAAAGAATTAACATGGTGGCAGAAGACGAAATTAGAACTAGGAGAGTTATCTATAGGTATTATATTAGTATTACTAATCGTAGTCATTTGGTTGATAAAGAAGAAGGGAGGTGCAAGATGAGATAGCAACATCAAGTATTATCCGCCACAGGTAGAAGTGTGGCATATAATAGAAACTCATATAATAAAAGTGATTCTTTTGCGGCTTAGAAAAAAAAGAAAGCCGCCTCCTGAAAGGATTGACAGTCGGATAAGGAGATAAACACCCGTGGTGTTGTTGCGGCCTTCATTGGCAATAACAAACACTTCGGGTGTTTTGTTTTCAAAAACCGAAATAAAAATGAAATTAGAGGAACTGTATAAGGATATAATAGGTGTTGTGTGTGATGTTACCGGTCTTGTTGAGGCTGACATATTAGCCAGCAATCGCGAGGAATGCGCCGATGCAAGGTATCTACTGGTCATGGCGTTGTCCAAAATGCTGACTGATCATGAAATTGGCAGATTCATCAACCGTACCCGACAAGGTGTATCGTTTATTCGCTCGAACCGGCAAAAATTAAAGAAATGGACAGTTGCAAGCAATTGGAAAGTAATTAGCAAGTATATAGCAAGTAATTACTTTATCTGCAAGTGACTTGTACGGACATTTGTGAGCGGTCAATATTGACCGTAATTCCAAAATTATAAATTTATGGAAGCAGAAGTAAAGCAAGTAATTAAAGAGAAGGAGTACGTACATGATGAGAATCATGATAAGTACGCATCCAAGGGGCTTGCCGGGACAGCGTTAGGTTTCGGCATCGGTGGTGCCGTTTTGGGAGCAGCCGCACTATGGGGCCGCCGTGGTGGCATTGGCGGTGGTATGCCTGAAAACGTGAATATCAACACAGTCAGTGATGCTATTTCCGGTCGTACCGGTGTTGCTCCTACCGCTTTCCAGGCATGGGAGAAAGGTTGTGATGAGGCTTTGGCGTTAACCAACACCATTTGGGGACTTAAAGTCAACACTCAGGAGCAGATGTACGCTCATCGTGATGTGGATGTTAATGAGAAATTCCAGATTTGGAAATCTCAAGTGGACGGAGATTTTGGTTTGTATAAATCCATGCGTGATTTGTACGATGTACAGACTGACAAATTGAATACAGCCGCATTCGGTTTGTACAAGGGGCAACGTGATCTTTACGACACATTGAACGAGCGCTATTCTGCCAAGTTCTGTGAGCTTGACAAAAAGGTCTACGGAATGGAAGTGGCTAACCTGTATCAGAACAAGATCATACAGATGGGTATGGAAAGTGTCCTGAAGGATAGTATGTGTTATACGGACCGCAAGACCTGTCGTGCAATCTATGGTGTAGTGGGTTTACCGTCAACCCCGACAGTGAACGTACTGGAGGGGGCGAACCCTTACGGATGCAATTGCCGCACTCAGGCAAGCACGGCTCCAAGCGCATAAGGAAGCGTAAAAAACGTTAGTGGTAAGCCCCTTCGGGGGCGATGCCACTTTCTTTATTTAACCACTAACAAAAAAATTATTATGGGAATGTTTGAAAGCGATCCATTATTATCTACGGGAAGAAGTCTGGAAAGACTGGCGCAAGAGAATGAGGCTTATACACAGAAGCTTCAGGCATTAAAACAGGTGCCGGGTATTACATCGCCCCAACGTGTATCCACCCCAACTCCAATATGGGATGAGATAGACCGTATTGTTTCGTCGCTAAATGATCAGGAGAGAGCCGTGCTTAACAACAACAAGGAATATTATGATAACAGCATGGCCATTCAGGAGATGGTTAATTCAGAGGTCCTTCTTCTTGTCAAGGGCAGAATAGAGGGCTCTGCGGAAGGAAAGGCCGTATTGGAGCAGCAGCTGTCATTTGTCAGGAGGACATCTAAGATAGCCAAGGAAGAAACAGCGAGAAGAGATGCTTTATTCCGCGAATACGTAACGGAGCATAGCGATATGACATGGCAGGAGTTTATTGATTGGAAAAACGGGAAACCGCAACAAAAATCTAAGAAGTAATGGAGGTTAAGAAGAATATAACAGAACTGAAGGACAAGCTAGCTGACTCATTGCAGCTATGGATTGACGAGAGGATAGACGGGCTTGTATTGAATAATCCTCAATTAAAGGTAGCATCTGTGTATCTCAAGAGAGGGGCGAAGAATTTCCTTGCAAAGCAAAAGGACGGGATAGGTGACATGATAGATAATGCCGCTTTGTTTTTGTGTGATGAGAATGGCAATGTGGATGCGGATTTACTTTTTAACGATATGCTTTCCATGCTTCGGGAAATGGAAGAAATGCCATTTGGTAAGGGCTTTATCCGTGGAACCATAGGAAAGGGGAGTATCCGTTTTGCGCTTCCGGACAATCCGATAACAAGCATTTTATTTGGCAAGACGGGTGCGATTAAGATAACCGATGCGGATTTGATAGAATTAAAGAAATTGCTAATAGAATAGGATTAATCAAAATGATAGCATAAACACTGTTTTGCTGTTACAAAGTGACAGGAAAAAGCACTTAAAATTTCCGGCAAAATGTCAGAACACCTCCGATGAAACAAAACAAAATGTAACTTTAGTATATTTGAATATGGAATACAAGGATTTAATAAAAAACGCAAAGGCTAACGGTGTAGCCTCTGACAAGGCAATGTGGCAGAGTGTGGACGGTCTTAGTGATATGCTGTGTGTACTGAAAGAGGAACACCCTGCAATGTACTGGGAGTTTATGCGCAAGCAACATTCTATCTTGTACGGTCCGCACTACGATAAAAATTTTGCGGAAATGGATATTGAGAAAATCCGCTATACAGGTCCGGGCGGCGAGAAGAAGATAGGTGCCCATTGGAGTGCTGACCAAGTGGAGGACGCTACCAAGAACCTGTCTTTCCCTTCTGGTACAACTAAGTGGGATAAGTACGTAGCTTTTAATAGCTTTTATTCGGATCTGTGCTCTATCTATGACGAATCGCAGATCATCAAGGGTGCTCATAAGTTTTACTTTGCTGACGAGGATGGACCACAAGGTAAGATATGGGAGTATATGACCGCAATGCAATATGGATCGTAGTATAGACATATTGCTGGATCAGTTGGACGATAGGAGCCATTTTGATTTCTGTCGCCTGCTGGCTGTTGTATGGTGGAATATGTACTAAAAAATAGTCCCCGATAGATGAAAATCGGGGACCAAATTAGGGACCGTTTACGGCAGTGTTTGAAAGGTTTTGATAGTAATATCCCCGTTCAAAAGCCATCTAGAAGGCATTAGAACGGGGATAACAGGTTTAACCGTCTATATTTCGATTCTCATCGGGTGTACAATTCAGTAACCTCTTTGCAAGGAATTGCAAGGAGGTTTTTTCTTGTTATATCTTCTCCGTATGAACCTTTTTTCCTTTTTTGAGTTATTCCCTTATGTAACTTTTTAAAATATGCCTTAATATTTAGTTTATTCTAAAAAACAAAGACTAATAAAGAATATAGTTCCTTTTGTTTCTTGTATATACTAAATATACGTGTATATATTCGCTGTTGATTTTAAAATTATTTTCTTTTTGAGGGGTTTTAAAACTAACACTTAATTAAACTTTTTTATTTAAACATTAATTTATCAACCAAATCTGAGATTCATGAAGAAAGCTCTCTTTTTTATCGTATGCCTCTGTTTTGCAATAAACATGATGGCGCAAACAAAAACGATAACAGGGGTAGTGGTAGATGCCACCGGTGAACCTGTTATCGGAGCAAGTGTCCTGGAGGTGGGGACAACAAATGGTACAATAACTGATGTAGACGGTAACTTTACTATCCAAGTGCCTGTGGGGGCAAAACTGGATGTGAGTTATATAGGTTACAAAACACAACAAATTGTAGTGGGAGTGCCAAACACCTACAAGGTTATTTTAAAAGAAGATGCAGAAATGCTGGATGAGGTCGTGGTGACCGGTTATGGAATGAGTCAGAAACGTTCGTTGATGACGAACTCTATTTCAAAGTTGGATGATAAAGTATTACAAAATGCAGCTATGAGTAATGCGGCCCAATCCTTGCAGGGAACTGTCAGCGGATTGCGTGTGACAAATACTTCGGGTAAACCGGGTAGTTCGCCCAATATCGTTTTGCGTGGTGGTGCTTCCATAAACAAGAATCTGGAAGGGCCGTTGGTCGTGGTGGATGGCCTTGTGCGTTCTATGGATGATATCAATCCTTCAGATATTGAATCCATACAGGTACTGAAAGATGCGGCTTCCACAGCTATTTATGGTGCCCGTGCCAATAACGGCGTAATTCTGGTGACAACCAAGAAGGGGGTGGAAGGCAGGACACAAATTACTTATAAGTTCAAAGGGGGTGTGAACTTTGCACGTGAAGGGTATAAGTATTTGGATGCCGGTGACTATTTGTATTATCAACGTTTAGGTTGGCAGCGTACCAATGGCGGTACAAGTATGGAGAACCAGAAAGGTTTTGGGGTTAACTCCGGAGTGGATCTGGCCTTTATGACAGATGCAAACAAACATTTGCTGAATGAAGGATGGCGGTCTATGGCGGATCCTGTGGACCCTGATAAAACTTTGATTTTTAGAAACCATGCCGGTGAGCTGCATGATCTGACTTTCCGCAATGCCGCGTTTACACAAGATCATTATCTGAATTTGTCGGGAGGTAATGACAAAGGAACATTTTCCTCATCTTTAGGGTATTATTCGGAAGACGGTCAGATAATTTCTACCAATTATCAGCGTGTGAACGGGACTATCAACGGTTCATACAAGTTGTTGCCCGTTTTGACAGTGAATGCCGGCGGTAGTTTTTCATGGTCCAAGATGCCCGATTTATGGACTTACGACTTGAAAAGCCCTTGGAACGGAGAAATGGGAGAGTATGAGTTGTTCTATCGTACCATGAGTATGTTTCCCACTTGGAATCCGTGGAATGAGGATGGAAGTCCTGCTGCCGGATGGAGTAATCAGGATGGTAATCCTTATTATTGGAAAGATAAACTGACTCGTTCTACAACGAACCGTAAGACTTCGTTTAATATCGGTTTTGCTTTGGAAATCCTTCCGCAGCAATTGTTCCTGAATGGAAACAGTTCTATGTATTATACAGATAGTCAGTTTGAACTGTTTGAAAAGAAATATCAACAGATAGGACAAGCTCCCAATACCAATCGTAATGCTTCTCAAACAAATACAAAAGTTTTTCAACAACAGCATGCATTGACTCTGGAATATAAAAAAGGTTTTAGCGGACATAATATCAATGCCATGGCAGGTGGTGAGTATTTTGATTATCAGTATCAGAACCTGGAAGCGCGTGTTTCCGGTGCTCCTACAGATGATATACCTACTTTAAATGCGGGCACTAACCGTACTTATACTACTTCTGTCAAAACCGGATATCGCATTCTTTCCGGTTTCGCCCGTGTTAACTATGATTATAATTATCGTTATATGGTGTCCTTGGTAGCCCGTTATGACGGTATTTCCAAATTGTCCGACAATCGTTGGGGATTTTTTCCGGGTATATCTGCCGGTTGGAATGTGCATGAGGAAGCTTTCTTTAAAGATTCAAAGTTTGCGGAAGTAGTATCCTTGATTAAACCGCGTATCAGTTATGGGTTGAACGGTAATGTAAACGGTATCGGTAATTTTGATGTATATGGTAAATATGGTTCGGTAGGTGCTTATAATGGTAATCTGGGTTATTTGAATACAGGGGTGGTCAATAGTAAATTGCGTTGGGAAAAGAGCCATACGTTTGAACTGGGGCTTGACTTGGGCTTTTTCAATAATCGTATTCATATGATTATGGACTATTATGACCGCACGACTTCCGATTTGCTGACTGATGTGAATTTGCCGGAATATACAGGATTTCCCTCGTTCAAAACGAATCTGGGTACTATCAGCAACCGTGGTTTCGAACTGGAAGCCAAGGTGAATCTGCTGACAAGGAAGGACTGGTCGTGGGATGTCACCGCTAATACTTCGTTTGTGAAAAATATGGTGAAGAAGCTGCCTTTTAACGGGAATGTGAACAACCGTCAGGGGGGTGAGCAGGTATGGGATCCAAAATCCAACTCGTTGGTTTGGGTAGGCGGCATTCAAGAAGGAAAAAGCTTGGGTGATATCATTGCTTATAAACAAGTGCGTATCTTGCGTGACTGGGATGATGTGAGAAATCATGCCGGTGATTTTGTGGATGAGGTTGCCAACCTGTATGGGCCGAATAAGGCTGCCGAATATGCGGGTAAACCGGGATGGAAACCCATTGAGCCGGGAGATGTACTGTGGGATGACAAGAATGGGGATAATGTTATAAATTCATACGACCGTCAGGTGGTGGGTAATATTTACCCGAAATGGACCGGTGGTTTTTCTACCACGCTGAACTATAAAAACTGGTCTTTGTATGGTCGTTTTGACTATGCGGTGGGTCATACCATTTACAATGATTTGAAAGCAAGAATCTTGGGGCAGTATAACGGGTCGTTCAATTTGATTACGGATGTCAGAAATTCGTGGTCTGAAAACAATACGGAGACTAGTATTCCTAAATTCTATTGGGCCGACCAGAATGCGAAAAAGAACATTACCCGTTCCAATAATGGTACAACGAATCTGAACAATAATAACTCTACTTTCTATGAAAAGGGGGATTATTTGTGTCTGCGTGAGGTAACCTTGAGTTATAAATTCCCGAAGAATCTTATAAATAAGGTGTTCTTGACCGATGCGTCCGTGTATGTTACGGGGCAGAATTTATTCTATATTACCGGATATGATGGAACTTCTCCGGAACCGGTTATGGATATTCAGGCAAATGGTCGTGGCGGTATAGACAATGGACGCTATCCTACACCAAGAACCGTCCTGTTTGGTTTACAATTGTCATTTTAATGTGTAAAAAAGAAAAGGTATGAACATAAAAAAGATAATATTGGCTTTTGCCGCATCGGCTATGTTGGCCGGTGGATGTACTTCGTTGGATATGGACCCGGTGAGCGATATCACTGACTTGAATTACTGGAAAACTCCGGAACAGTTTGATTCATTTGTTTTTGGACTGCATAGTCGCTTCAGGAGTCATTCGTGGAATATGTTTTTGTTGGGTGAGGCAAGAAGTGATGTCTTTGGGGGAATTCCTTTCGGTGGAGAAGCTACCCAGGGGATGGAACGTTTTCCTTATAATACATTGAATGCGGAGAATCCCGGAATCAGCGGGTTTGGTGATTTGTATCAGAATATCAACCAGATGAACTTGTTTATCAGCAGAACTCTTCATACGGATGTGCTGACTGAAAGTGCCAGGAATTATTATTTGGGACAGGTGTATGGATTGCGTGCTTACTATATGTATCAGCTATATCGTTCATGGGGAGATGTCGTGTTTACGGAAGAGCCTAGCCTGGGTTTTGAAGTGGGTAAACTGGCAAAGGCGGCGACTCCGGCTGCCGAAATCTTTGAGCAGGTAAAAAAAGATATAGAATCTTCATTAAGTTATTTTGGATCCGATTATACCATAAAGGAAAAAAAATCGCTGTGGTCAAAGGCTGCCACATTGATGCTGAAAGCGGATGTATATCTGTGGAGTGCCCATCGTGACGGGGGAGAAGGAGATGCCCGGACAGCAAAGAATGCGTTGGTTGACATACAGAATAATATCAGCCGTAGCAATCTGGACTTGATGGATACTTATCAGGGAGTGTTTGCTTATGATAATAAAGGTAATAAAGAGATTATCTTTACCATTCATAATGAATTGTTTGAATACAATCTGTGGAATGGAAATAATGATTTGTTTCCACAGGCTGATTATTTAGGGAAATTCTATAATGCGGATGGTACTTTGATAAATACGTCTGTCGAGAATAATTTCGGTATCATGCGCCTGATGGTGAAATTGGAAAACTTCAAGAAGTTTCTGCCGGGAGACACCCGTCGTGACGTTACATTGAAAGATGTATATAATAAGGTGGAAAATGGCAAGTTGGAATTGGTGGGGGTGTATCCGCATAAGTATTGGGGAGTTATGAATGGGAGTACACGGGTGAGATGTGATGATTATCCTATTTATAGATATTCGGATTTGCTATTGATGCTGGCTGAGGCGAAAGTGCTTTTGGGTGAGGATCCGGCTACAGAGATAAACCGGGTGCGCCGGCGTGCGTTTGGTGATGCGTATGATGCTTCAACAGTGGGGTTTCCCAATCAGGAAGTCGATAAGCGTCCGGCGGATGCTGTCTTGCAGGAACGTTTGTTTGAATTTATGCTGGAAGGTAAACGATGGTATGACTTGAGGCGTTTTGGCGATTCGTACGTGCTTGACTATACTCCGGCGGAGTCTGCCCGTCTGCTTTGGCCTATCAACCAAGGAGCTCTTACTAATAATCCATTGTTGAAACAAACGGTTGGTTATTAAATTTTTGTCGGATAAGAATCTTTAATTGCATAAAAAGACGGTGTTCTTTATGAAATTAATAAAGAAACCGTCTTTTTATTTTCTAATTTCAATAAAAACTTTTATTTTTACACCCGTAAAATTATAAATATTATGAGAAACCCTAGCTTATTACTGCTAATTGTTGTTTTTATATTAGCACCCTTCAAGTTGAGTGCGGCGGCAGATACGGTTGTTGTCCGCGAAACCCGGATTCCTGTGTTGATTGAAAGGCAGGATAATGAGTTGTTTCATTTACGTATAGAGGCTACTCAAAGTCAGATGCTGAATGAAGTGAAGTTGGACTTCGGCAAAGACGTGAATTTGAATGAAATTGAATCTGTGAAACTGTATTATGGTGGAACTGAAAGCGTGGAGAGGAGGGGAAAGACTTATTTTGCTCCGGTAGATTATATATCTAATAATACTCCGGGAAAAACATTGGCTGCCAATACTTCTTATTCCGTTTTGAAGTCGGAAGTGAAGGCCCCGAAGCGTGAGGTTGTATTGAAAGCTGACCAAAAATTGTTTCCGGGAGTGAATTATTTTTGGATTAGCCTGCAAATGAAGCCTGTTGCTTCTATCTTGTCCAAAGTGTCGGCAGAAGTGGTGGAAGCTAAGATTGACGGACAGGTTGCTCCTTTGAAGATAGCCCGTAAGGCGGATACCCATTATATGGGGATCGGCGTGCGCCATGCCGGTGACGACGGGGCTGCTGCCTATCGTATTCCCGGATTGGCCACTTCAAATAAAGGAACCTTGTTGGGGGTATATGATGTACGCTATAATAATAGTGCGGATTTACAGGAGTATGTGGAAATAGGTCTGAGCAGAAGTACGGACGGAGGTCAGACTTGGGAGAAAATGCGCATTCCGATGGCATTTGGTGAATATGATGGGTTGCCTAAAGCACAGAATGGAGTAGGCGATCCGGCCATTTTGGTTGATAAGAAGACAGGAACTATCTGGATTGTCGCTGCCTGGACACATGGTATGGGAAATGGGCGTGCGTGGTGGAATTCACAAACAGGCATGGACCGTAATCATACAGCACAATTAATGATGGTGAAAAGTGATGATGATGGTAAGACCTGGTCGGAGCCTATGAATATAACAGAACAGGTGAAAGATCCGTCATGGTATTTCTTGCTGCAAGGTCCCGGTAGAGGTATCTCTATGGAAGATGGAACATTGGTCTTTGCCAGCCAGTATATTGGCAATGACCGTATTCCTAATGCCGGTATTATATACAGTAAGGATCATGGAAAAACCTGGAATATCAGTACATTGGCACGCACTAATACAACTGAATCTCAGGTAGCGGAAGTGGAACCGGGAGTGCTGATGCTGAATATGCGTGATAATCGTGGTGGCAGTCGTGCCGTTTCTACAACTACAGATTTAGGTAAAACATGGAAAGAACATGAGTCTTCACGTACAGCCTTACAGGAACCGGTTTGTATGGCCAGTTTGATTAGTGTTAAAGCTAAAGAGAATGTATTGGGTAAAGACATCCTTTTGTTCTCTAATCCGAATGATGCCAAGAACCGTCATAGCATTACCATCAAAGCAAGTCTGGATGGTGGGGTGACTTGGTTGCCCGAGAATCAATTGCTGCTGGATGCCGGTTGGGGTTGGGGATACAGCTGCTTGACTATGATTGACAAGGAAACAGTAGGAATTTTATATGAAAGCAGTGTGGCCCACATGACTTTCCAAGCGATAAAGCTGAAAGATATTATTAAGACCAAATAAATAATGAAACGCAGATTTTCTAGTTTTATTGGTATGATACTGGTTTGTGCTGTAACTATAGCACAAACCAGTATCTCGTTACTTCCTAAACCTCAGTTGTATAAGGATACGGGGAAGAACTTTACTATGGGAAAGGTGAAGCTTTCTACTCCGGTGTTGAGGCCGGAGTGGGAAGTTTTTATCATGAATGCAGGTGGTGAGATTGTTGAACATTCGTCATCGGTGATTGAAGTGGAACTGGTTCCGTCTATTGAGGAAGCCAGGCTAAACGGGGCTGAAGCCTATCGTCTTTCTGTTTCAAACAAGCGGATAAAGATAGAGGCTGTAACAGAACAGGGGGTGTATTGGGCTATGCAGACACTTCGGCAATTGGAACGGAAAAAAGGGAAGAGAAGTTCTGTTGCCGGATGTGAGATTGTAGACTGGCCGGCATTCCGGATACGCGGATTTATGCAGGATGTGGGACGCAGCTATATTTCAATGGAAGAATTGAAAAGAGAGATCGAGATTTTATCCCGGTTTAAGATTAATGTATTTCATTGGCATCTTACTGAAAACCAGGCATGGAGATTGGAAAGTAAAATCTTTCCTATGCTGAATGATAGTGTGAATACCATCCGTATGCCGGGTAAATATTATACGCTGGAAGAGGCACGTGATTTGGTGGATTTTTGTAAGAAACATCAGGTGTTGTTGATTCCTGAGATAGATATGCCGGGGCATAGTGCTGCCTTTGTGCGTGCTTTCCGCCATGATATGCAAAGTCCGGAAGGGATGAAAATATTGAAACTGTTGCTGGATGAGGTGTGTGAGACATTTGATGTGCCTTATTTACATATAGGTACGGATGAGGTGGAGTTTACCAATCCGCATTTTGTACCCGAAATGGTGGCGTATGTACGCTCAAAAGGGAAAAAAGTAATATCTTGGAATCCGGGCTGGCACTATAAACCGGGGGAAATAGACATGACACATTTGTGGAGTTACCGTGGAAAGGCGCAACCGGGTATTCCTGCTATCGATTCCAAATTTCATTATCTGAATCATTTTGATGTTTTCGGTGATATTGTAGCTTTGTACAACAGCCGTATTTATGATCAGGCAGAAGGCAGTGAGGACATTGCGGGAACTATATTGGCTTTGTGGCACGATCGTTTGATTGACAATGAGTGGAATCTGGTTATTGAAAATGGCTTGTATCCCAATATGCTTGCTATTGCCGAGCGTGCCTGGAGAGGGGGAGGTACGGAATATTTTGACGGACTGGGTACGATACTTCCACCCGAAGACACGGAAGCATTCAAAGAATTCGCTGATTTTGAAAAGCGTATGTTGTGGCATAAGGAGCATACGTTTAAAGGATATCCTTTCGCCTATGTAAAACAGACTAATGTAAAATGGAATATTACGGATGCTTTTCCTAATGGGGGAGATATGGATAAGGTGTTCCCGCCTGAACAGGAGTTAAAGGATACCTATCATTATAACGGGAATACGTATGGTGTACGTCAGGCAATAGGGGCAGGTATTTATTTACGCCATGTCTGGGGGACGTTTGTTCCCGGATTTTATGCCGATCCTAAAGAGGATCATACCGCGTATGCATATACTTGGGTATATTCTCCTAAAGATCAGGAAGTGGGGTTATGGGCAGAATTTCAGAATTATAGCCGTTCGGAGATGGATCTGGCTCCGCTGCAAGGTAAATGGGATTATAAAGGTAGCCGTATTTGGATTAATGATAGGGAGATAATGCCTCCTGTATGGACAGCAACCCATCAGGTGAAGAGTAATGAAATTCCATTAGGAAATGAAAATTGTGTGGCACGTTCTCCGCTGGCTGTGCATTTAAATAAGGGTTGGAATAAAGTGTTCCTGAAATTACCTGTCGGTAAGTTCCGGATGGACCAGACGCGTCTTGTGAAGTGGATGTTTACTGCTGTCTTTGTGACTCCTGACGGAGAAAGGGCGGCAGAGGGATTGATTTATTCACCAGATAAACAAAAATAAAATGAAACGTATTGTCTTATTGTTATTGGGATTATTATTAGCGTTACCCCAGTTTGCTCAGGAACGCAAGTATTCTACTTTTTATGAGCAGAGAGCGACTTTGTTTGAAGAACTTCCGGTTACTTCAAAAGATATTATTTTTTTAGGGAACAGTATCACCAACGGTTGCGAGTGGGCTGAGTTGTTCCAAAATAAGAATGTGAAGAACAGGGGTATCAGTGGAGATATCTGTATGGGGGTATATGACCGTTTGGATCCGATTGTAAAGGGAAAACCGGCAAAGATTTTTTTATTGATCGGTATCAATGATGTTTCTCGGGGAACGTCTGCGGATAAAATTATTTCAGAAATAAGTATGATTGTTCGGAAAATAAAGCAAGAATCTCCAAAAACAAAATTATATTTGCAAAGTGTATTGCCGGTGAATGATTGTTACGGTATGTTTAACGGGCATACATCACGCTGGCAGGTGGTAAAACAAATTAATGATTTGTTGGAACCATTGGCGGTAAAGGAAGGAGCTGCCTATATTGATTTGTATAGTCATTTTGTGGAGAAAGAGACAGGCAAGATGAATCCAGTATACACTAATGACGGATTACATTTATTAGGAAAGGGATACTTGCTGTGGCGTGATATTGTAAAACCTTATGTTGACCAGAAATGAAGAAGACATTAATACTGATTTTATGTTTGTTTCTTTGTACCGTTTCATTTGCACGGAAGCGGGTGAAGGTTGCTTGTGTAGGTAATAGCATTACCTATGGCATAGGTGTATCCGATCCTGATAAGGAGTCCTATCCTGCCCGGTTACAGCAAATGCTGGGTGAAGGGTATACGGTGGAGCGTTTTGGAAAGCCGGGAGCTACGTTGCTGAACAAGGGACACCGGCCTTTTATGCAACAGAAAGAGTTTAAGGATGCATTGGCTTTTGCTGGTGATGTAGTGGTTATTCATTTAGGAGTGAATGATACAGATCCGCGTGATTGGCCCAATTACCGTGATTTTTTTATAGCGGATTATCGTGCACTGATTGATTCGTTCAGAGTGGCGAATCCTGAATGTCGTATTTTGATTGCCCGTCTGACTCCGATTGCCGACCGTCATCCGCGGTTTGAGTCCGGCACACGCGACTGGCATGATGAGATTCAGCTGGCTATAGAAACGATAGCGAAATACGCACAAGTACAGTTGATAGATTTTCATGCACCTTTATATCCATATCCTTTTATGTTACCCGATGCTGTCCATCCTGATAAGGAAGGTGCGGCTGTCCTGGCAAAAACGGTGTATGAAGGCATAACCGGTGATTTTGGCGGTTTGCAAATGCCGGAAATTTATACGGACAATATGGTATTGCAGCATGGGCGTCTGCTGACTATTCAGGGAAAAGCGGATGCCGGTGAGAAAGTGACTGTTTCCATAGACAGGCAGAAACTTCAGGCTGTGACGGGAGCAGATGGAAAGTGGGCGGTGGATGTCCGGCCATTGAAGGCGGGCGGTCCATATACGCTGACTGTTTCTACAGAAAAACGGAAACTGGTCTATGAAAATGTGTTGGCGGGAGAAGTGTGGCTCTGTTCCGGACAATCGAATATGGAGTTTTATCTGAATTGGAGTGCGACTGCCGCACAAGATGTTCCTCAAGCTGCAAATAGCAATATCCGTTTTTATGATATGAAAGCCCGTTGGCGTACGGATGCGGTGGAGTGGGATGCTTCGGTACTCGATTCATTGAATCATCTGCAATATTATAAGGATACACGGTGGACAGTTTGTTCGCCTGAAACAGCCGGTAATTTCTCGGCGGTGGCTTACTATTTCGGAAAGAAATTGCAGGATAGTTTGCAAGTTCCTGTAGGACTGATTTGCAATGCCATTGGCGGATCTCCTACTGAAGCATGGATAGACCGTAGTACATTGGAATATCGTTTTCCGGCTATCTTACGTAATTGGATGCAGAATGATTTTATTCAAGACTGGGTGCGTGGGCGTGCTGCCTTGAATGTAAAGCAGTCTTCCAATAAATTGCAACGCCATCCTTATGAGCCTTGTTATTTGTATGAATCGGGTATCCGTCCTTTGGAACAGTTTCCGGTCAAAGGCTTTATTTGGTATCAGGGTGAGTCCAATGCCCATAATCGGGAGGCTCATGAAAAGTTGTTCGGATTGTTGGTGGAAAGTTGGCGCAAGAATTGGGGGGATGCGGAACTTCCATTCTATTTTGTCCAATTGTCCAGTATAGACCGTCCGTCATGGACTTGGTTCCGTGATAGCCAGCGTCGTTTGATGGCGGAGATTCCTCATACCGGTATGGCTGTCAGTTCAGATAGGGGAGACTCATTGGACGTACACCCCAAACAGAAAAGAGAAGTCGGTGAACGGTTGGCTGCATGGGCTTTGAATAAAACATACGGATATAAAAATGTCATTCCTTCGGGACCGCTTTATAAATCGGTCGTATTTAGTGGAGGTGCGGCTTATATTTCTTTTGATTATGCGGAGGAGTTGTCGACTTCGGATGGGAAATCGCTTCGTACATTCGAAGTGGCAGGTGATGATGGATTATTTTATCCGGCACAGGCTGTTGTTGAAAACGGTAAAATAAAAGTATGGAGTGACAAGGTGAAAGAGCCGGAAACGGTTCGTTACGGATGGCAGCCATTTACCCGTGCCAATCTGGTAAATGGCGCCGGTTTGCCTGCATCCACATTCCGGGCTGAATAGTATATAAATTAATAAAGATAGGTAAGATGAAGAAAACATTAAAAGTTTTGATGATGTTAGGATGCTTTCCGATGATGCTCAGTGCAAAGGAGTATAAGAAGTCAGAGAGTCTGAGTCTTGATAAGGGATGGGAGTTCGCCCAGGTCGGCCGGAATGAATGGTTGCCGGCTACGGTGCCCGGAACGGTACATCAGGATTTGATTTCTCATAATAAGCTGCCCAATCCATTTTATGGGATGAATGAGCAAAAAGTGCAGTGGGTGGAGAATGAGGACTGGGTCTATAAAACTACTTTTAATGTGACGGATGAGCAACTCTCGCGGGATGCTGCCTTGTTGATTTTGGAAGGGTTGGATACGTATGCGGATATTTACCTGAACGGCTCTTTGTTGGAACGTACGGACAATATGTTTGTCGGCTATACTCTTCCGGTAAAAGAGGTGTTGCGGAAGGGAGAAAACCATTTGCAGATTCTGTTTCATTCACCTGTCAAGCAAACTTTACCCCAATGGGAAACCAATGGTTTTGATTATCCTGCTGATAATGATCATAGTGATAAGCGGGTTAGTATCTATAGCCGTAAAGCGCCTTACAGTTATGGCTGGGATTGGGGAATCCGCTTGGTAACCAGTGGTATCTGGCGGCCTGTGACACTGACTTTCTATGATGTGGCACGCATTGATGATTACTATGTACGTCAGGCTTCGGTAACAAAAGATCTGGCGAAAGTTGAAAACCGCCTGACTGTAAACAGTGTTTCTGCAACTCCTCAGAAAGCGGAAGTAACCGTTGCTTATTCTTATAAGGAGGGTGAAAAGGTAACCGAACAGAAAGAGGTGACATTGCAGCCGGGAACAAACCATATTCTTCTTCCCATAGAGATACGGCAGCCTCATTTATGGATGCCTAATGGTTGGGGGGAACCTGCATTGTATGACTTTGAAGCCGTAATAAAGGTGGATGGTAAAGTGATAGCTTCTCAAAAAGAGCGTATCGGACTCCGTACAATAAAGGTGGTGAAAGAAAAAGACGATCAGGGAGAATCCTTCTATTTTGTAGTCAATGGTGAACCTATGTTTGCCAAAGGCGCGAATTTTATCCCGGATGATGCTTTGCTGCCTAACATTACTGAAGAACGTTACCGCCAGTTGTTCAAGGATGTGAAAGATGCCAATATGAATATGATTCGTGTATGGGGTGGAGGAATTTATGAGGATGATGCTTTTTACCAGGCGGCGGACGAGAATGGAATTTTAGTTTGGCAGGATTTTATTTTTGCCTGCACTACTTATCCGTCCGATCCTGCTTTTATGAAACGGGTAGAGGCCGAGGCGGAATATAATATCAAGCGTTTACGGAACCATGCCAGTCTGGCTATGTGGTGTGGAAACAATGAAATTTATGAAGGTATGCGCTACTGGGGATGGGATAAGAAATACACTGATCCCGGTATTATGGAAGGAATGAAGCAGGGCTATGACAAACTTTTCCGTGAGTTGTTGCCTCGTAAAGTAGCTGAACTTGATCCGGACCGTTTCTATATGCATGGTTCTCCGTACGAGGCCAATTGGGGACGTCCCGAAAGTTGGAAGATTGCCGACAGCCATAATTGGGGTATCTGGTATGGTCAGAAACCGTTTGAAAGTCTGGATACGGAAATTCCGCGTTTTATGAGTGAGTTTGGTTTTCAGGCATTTCCTGAAATGAAGACGATTGCTACTTTTGCCTCACCGGAAGATTATGCATTGGAATCGGAGGTGATGAATGCTCATCAAAAAGCCACTATCGGTAATTTCCTCATCAAGAAGACTATGGGACTGTATTATAAAGTGCCTGAAGATTTCGATCAGTTGGTTTATATGGGTTTGGTTTTGCAGGGGGTAGGAGTGCGCCAGGGTTTGGAAGCCCATCGTCGTAACCGTCCCTATTGTATGGGAACTTTATATTGGCAGCTGAATGACAGCTGGCCGGTCGTTTCCTGGTCGAGCATTGATTATTATGGCAATTGGAAAGCGTTGCATTATCAGGCAAAAAGAGCTTTTGCTCCGGTATTGGTAGATGCTGTCAAGGAAGGGGAGGATTTGAATATTTATGTTATGTCGGACAAACTGGAAGCGGATAAAGAGGTGACTTTATTGTTGCGTGTGATGGATTTTAATGGAAAGGTTCTGACTAAAAAGAGTATCAAGGGCGAGGTTCCGGCCAATGCTTCCACCTTATATTATAAGGAACCTTATGCAGGTATGACAACAAGTCCTCAAAATACTTTTCTTCTAATGACATTAAAAAATAAGAAAGGTGAGGTTTTATCCGAAGAAATTTATTACTTTAACCACGCAAAAGATCAGGAGCTTCCGAAGACCGAGATCCGCTATAAAGTGAAGCCGATGGATGGAAAATATGAAGTGACTCTGTCTGCCAGACAGCTGGCCAGGGATGTGTTCATAGAGATTCCTGTTCAGGGTGCGAGATTTACTGACAACTTCTTTGACTTGTTGCCGGGACAGACAAAGAAAGTGATTATTACTTCAGATAAACTGAAGAAGAATGAAAAGGTTGATATAACTATTAAGCAATTAAGTGATACTAACTAATCAATTAATATCTATTATGAAAACTTTAATGGGCCTTGCAGGGCTGACAATGGCAGGTTTTATGCTTTTATCCTGTAACACAGAAGTGAAAGAAGCAAATTATCAGATAATTCCGTTACCGCAGGAAATTTCGGTAATGGATCAGGCTGCTCCGTTTATTTTGTCAAATGGAACTAAGATAATGTATCCGGAAGGCAATGAAAAAATGCAAAAGAACGCTGAATTTTTGGCAAGTTATATCAAAGATCTTACCGGAAAGTCATTGGCTGTACAAGCCGGTACAGACGGCAAAGGAATAATCCTGCAATTAGGTGGAAATGCTGAAAATCCTGAAGGATACCAGTTAAAGGTAACCAGCGACCAAGTGGTTATTTCAGGACCTACGGAAGCCGGAGTATTTTATGGCATCCAGACGTTGCGTAAATCTATTCCGGTAGCACAAGGAGTGGATATCGCTTTACCGGCGGTTGAAATCAATGACTATCCTCGTTTCTCTTATCGTGGTGCAATGTTGGATGTGTCACGTCATTTTTTCCCGGTAGATTCTGTAAAGCGTTTTATTGATATGCTGGCTTTGCACAACATCAACCGTTTCCACTGGCATTTGTCTGAAGACCAGGGATGGAGAATCGAAATCAAGAGTCGTCCTGAACTGACTGAAATAGGTTCTAAAAGAGCGGAAACGGTTATCGGACATAACTCGGGAAAATATGATGGCAAGCCTTATGGTGGATTCTTCACACAGGAAGAAGCAAAAGAAATTGTAGCTTATGCTGCCGAACGTCATATTACGGTTATACCGGAAATTGATATGCCGGGACACATGCAGGCTGCTTTGGCTGCATATCCTAACTTGGGCTGTACTGGTGGTCCGTACGAAGTATGGAAAATCTGGGGGGTATCAGAAGATGTGCTTTGCGCAGGAAATGATGAAACCTTGAAATTCATTGAAGATGTATTAGGGGAAATTATTCAGATTTTCCCATCAGAATATATTCATGTAGGTGGTGACGAATGTCCTAAGGTACGTTGGGCAAAATGTCCAAAGTGCCAGGCTCGTATCAAGGCTTTAGGTCTTAAGTCTGACAAGAATCATACTGCCGAGGAAAGATTGCAGAGTTTCATTATCAATCATGCAGAGAAGTTCCTGAACGGACACGGACGTCAGATTATCGGTTGGGATGAAATTCTGGAAGGCGGATTGGCTCCCAATGCCACTGTAATGTCATGGCGTGGTGTTGCCGGAGGTATTGAAGCCGCAAAACAGAAACATGATGTAATTATGACTCCTAATACTTATTTGTATTTCGACTATTACCAAACCAAGGATATTGCTAATGAACCTGAGGCTATTGGTGGATATGTACCCGTTGAAACAGTATATAACTATGAGCCGATGCCGGCTGATCTGACTCCGGAAGAGCAGAAATACATCATTGGCGTACAGGCCAACTTATGGACTGAATACATTCCTACCTACAGTCAGGTAGAATATATGGAATTACCCCGTATGGCTGCTTTGTCTGAAATTCAGTGGACCATGCCGGAAAAGAAAAACTATGAAGGTTTCTTGAAGCGTTTGCCTCAGTTGGTAGATATTTATGATGTTTATAAATATAATTATGCCAAGCATGTCTTTGATGTAAATGCTGTATTTACTCCTAATCCGAAAGATGGTACGCTGGATGTTACTTTGTCTACTATTGATAATAGTCCTATCTATTACACTTTGGATGGAACGGAACCTTCCGCTGCTTCCCAGTTGTATACGGAAACATTGAAATTGAAACAGAATTGTACTTTTAAAGCGATTACTGTACGTCCTGCAGGAAATAGCCGTGTGGTTACAGAGGAAATTGCTTTTAACAAGGCTAGTATGAAACCTGTCACTATGTTGCAACCGGTAAACAAGCAATATGAATTCAAAGGCGCTCCCACTTTGGTGGACGGATTGAAAGGTAACGGTAACTATAAGACGGGCCGTTGGATTGCTTTCTATAAAAATGATATGGAAGCAGTTATTGATATGCAGCAACCGACAGAAATCAGCAGCGCTTCTATTTCTACTTGTGTGGAAAAAGGTGACTGGGTGTTTGATGCCCGTGCTTTTTCTGTAGCTGTATCCGAAGACGGAAAGAACTTTAAGGAAATTGCTTCAGAAAAATATCCGGCAATGAAGCAGGATGACAAGAATGGAGTGTTCAACCATACGTTGACTTTCGATCCGGTGACTGCCCGTTATGTGAAAGTGACCGCTTTAGCGGAACATAGCATTCCTGCTTGGCACGGTGGCAAAGGAAATCCGGCTTTCTTGTTTGTTGATGAAATTTCATTAAATTGATAGTTATATTCAAATAATGACTGTGTGCCAAAAGTGTGATAGAGTACCGTTGGGCGTGAGGTGGAATGCCTCCGTCCATATGCGTAAGGAATGCTGTGTTTGCGTTGGTGCAATCCGTTTCTGGGGCAAGCGGGATGGCTGATTTGCTTTTGGCACACTTTTTATTATTTGCTTCACCATGAAAACATGATCAGAAAAATAATATATGGCGTTTATGCGATACTGGGCATGATGACAATGGCTGCTTGTAGCGGTCAATCGGATGCTTCTGAAATATCTCTTGAGAAAATGCATGGGTTCCCTACAGAGAATACCGGTTTTCTTAAGGGAGTTTCTGCATTATATGCGGGAGTGATTGAAGGAAATTTGCTGATAGCCGGAGGTTGTAATTTCCCTGATATACCGGTAGCCGATGGAGGAAAAAAAGCTTATTATCGGGATATATATATCGCCCCTTTGTCAAATGATACGGCTTTTGAGTGGAAGAAAATAGGCCAACTGCCTCAGGCAGCAGCTTATGGAGTCACTATTTCTACTGAAAAAGGGTTAATTTGTGTTGGAGGGACTACGGCAACACACAGCTTGTCTGATGTTTTTCTTTTATCTTTGCAAAAAGACACCTTGAAAAGAGATACTTTGCCCTCTTTGCCTGTAACTATGGATAATATGGCAGGTGCATTAGTAGGACATTCACTATATATTGTCGGTGGAAATGTAAATGGCATTCCATCCTCGGCCATGTACATGCTTGATCTGTCGGATTTGTCTGGAGGATGGAAAAGAGAAACAGATATTCCGGGTGAACCCAGAGTACAATCTGTTTGCGTGGCACAAGATGGAAAACTTTATGTGTGGGGGGGATTTGCCCCGGCTGTTGAAGGGCATCAGGCTTCTTTGTCAGTAGATGGATATATGTATTCTCCGGAAACGAAAGAATGGTCATCGGTTGCCACCCCGTATGATGCGGAAGGTAATGAGATCTCTTTAGGTGGTGGAATGGGAACCTCTTTTGGCGAGGGTATGATATTGTGTGCCGGAGGAGTTGATAAGGATATATTCTTAAAAGCTCTGCAAGGTATTTATGCGGGAAAAGAATATTTGTCACATCCTGTAGAGTGGTATCGGTTTAATAGAAACCTGCTGCTCTATCATCCGCAGACGGATAAATGGACTACATTAGGCGAATATGAACAAGGTGCGCGTGCCGGAGCTGTAATAGTTTCGCAGGACGGATTTCATTACATTATTAATGGAGAATTGAAACCAGGCATTCGTACTAATGAAATTAATAGAATTAAAGAAAAGAGAAGATGAGAAGATTGATTATATTGGCGGAAGTTGCATTGGGCTTGCTGTTTGCAAGTTGCACGAAAGAAGAGCAACGCACACTTTCTGTTATTCCCGCACCATTAAAGGTGGAATTACAGCAGGAAGTGTTTTCATTGAATTCGGAAACAGGGTTATATATAGATGCGTCTGAGGGGGACAAGAAGATTTTGGAAGATTATCTGGTGGCTTCTTCCATGAATTTGAAACCGGTAATAGCAGAAGAGGGACATAATGTTGTCTTGAAACAAGTGGCGGAACTGCCGGAGGTAAACTCTTCCGAGGGATATGTTCTGACGGTAACTCCTGATCAGGTACTTATTCGTGCAACTTCCGGGGCAGGATTGTTCTATGGAGTTCAGACTATGCTGCAAATGGTTGATGAAAAAGGATTGCCGGCAGGAGTCATTACAGATGAACCCCGTTTTGCTTATCGTGGCTTTATGATGGATGTTTCCCGTCATTTCTTCGATAAGGAATTTATAAAAAAGCAGATGGATGCTTTGGCATATTATAAATTGAACCGTCTGCATCTGCATCTTACTGACGCTGCGGGCTGGCGTCTTGAAATAAAAAAATATCCCCGTCTGACAGAATTTGCGGCATGGCGTGAGTTTCCTACCTGGAAAGAATGGTGGAATAACGGACGACGGTATGAAGAAGAAGGCAGTAAAGATGCTCACGGAGGTTATTATACTCAAGATGATATCCGCGAACTGGTGGCATACGCTCAGGAACGTTTTATTACTGTTATTCCTGAGATAGAGATGCCTGCGCATTCGGAAGAAGTACTGACTGCTTATCCTGAGTTGTCTTGTACACACGAACCTTACAAACAAGCCGATTTCTGTGTCGGTAATGAAAAGACTTTTGAGTTTCTGGAAAATGTGTTGACAGAGGTAATGGAACTTTTCCCGTCCGAATATATTCATATAGGAGGGGATGAGGCAGGTAAAGCCTCATGGCCCACTTGCAAACTGTGCCAGGCACGTATGAAAAAAGAAGGCTTGAAAGATGTGAACGAGTTACAGAGTTATCTGATTCATCGTATTGAGGTCTTTTTGAATGCCCACGGACGTAAATTATTGGGTTGGGATGAAATATTGGAAGGTGGTTTGGCACCTAATGCCACTGTCATGTCATGGCGTGGCACGGAAGGGGGAATGAAAGCGGTTGATTCCGGCCACATGGCTATTATGAGTCCGGGTGAGTTCTGCTATTTTGATTCTTATCAGGATGCTCCTGATTCCCAGCCGGAAGCAATAGGAGGCTATCTGCCTTTGTCCAAAGTTTATTCATTTAATCCTGTACCCGATACTTTGAGTGCGGATAAAGTCCAGTTGGTGTATGGAGTACAAGCTAATTTATTCACAGAATATATTCCGACTCCGGAACATGCGGAAATGATGATTTATCCTCGTATTCTTGCCTTGGCGGAAGTTGCTTGGAGTGCCCCTTCTGTGAAGAACTATGATGATTTTCATGTTCGTGCATTGAAAGAGGTAGAGGCATTGAAAGCTGAAGGATACCATCCTTTTGAATTGAAAAATGAGATAGGAAATCGTCCGGGAGCGGATCAGCCCGTACAGCATTTGGCAGTAGGTAAGAAAGTGGCTTACGGACCGGATGCCGCTTATTATCCCGGCTATTCGGCCGGTGGTGACAGTGCCTTGGTAGATGGTGTGATCGGAGGCTGGACTTATGGTGACAGGCGTTGGCAAGGTTTTATAGACAAGAAAAGAATGGATGTGACCATTGATATGGAAAAAGAAACAGAAATTCATTCTGTTGGAGCAGACTTTATGCAGGTGTGTGGACCTGAAGTCTTTATGCCTTCAGAAGTGATCATTTCCGTTTCCAATGATGGTAAGGAGTTTACGGAACTGAAGCGCATGGAGCATAAAGTAGTGAAGGATGACAAAGTGACTTTCATCAACTTTGGTTGGGAAGGAAATGCCAAAGCACGTTACATACGTTATCAGGCATCTTCGGGCGAATTCGGAGGTTTCTTGTTTACAGATGAAATTGTAGTGAAATAATAGAACTTATATAAACAACAAATAGCATGAAGAAACAAATTTTGTTATCGGCTGTTCTGGCTTGTATCTCAGTTTTTTCTGCGGCAGCACAGAAAGAGCCGGTAGATTATGTAAACCCTTTTGTGGGTACTACTAATTACGGTACGACAAACCCCGGAGCATTAACCCCTCATGGAATGATGTCGGTGACTCCTTTCAATGTGATGGGGGTTCCCGAAGGGGATAAGGATAAAGACAAGCAATGGTGGTCCACTCCATACGAATTCAATAATAAATATCTTACCGGCTTTGCGCACGTTAATCTTAGCGGGGTAGGCTGTCCGGAATTGGGATCATTGTTATTAATGCCTACCACCGGCAAACTGGATGTGGATTATCATAATTATGGAAGCTTCTATCAAGGTGAAACTGCAAATCCGGGTTATTATACCAATATACTGGATAAATACAATGTGAAATGTGAACTGACTGCCACTCCACGTACCAGTATGGCACGCTTTACTTTTCCTGCCGGACAAAGCAATATCTTGTTGAATCTGGGAGAGGGATTGACCAATGAGAGTGGTGCTACCGTTCGTTTTGTAAACGACCGTGAGATTGAAGGTACCAAATTGTTGGGAACTTTCTGTTATAATCCTCAGGCGGTATTTCCTATCTATTTTGTAATGCGTATCAACAAAGTACCGGCAAAACGCGGTTATTGGAAAATGATGCGTCCGATGGGTGTGGAGGCGCAATGGGATGATACGGCCGGTAAATACAAACTCTATACTGCTTATACAAAAGAAATAAGCGGAGATGATATAGGAGTGTGGTTTACTTACGATACCACAGCGGAAGAAGTGATTGAAGTCAGTATGGGCGTGTCTTTTGTCAGCATAGAGAATGCCCGTTTGAATCTGGAAAAAGAACAGCCTTTCGGTACAACATTCGACAAACTGCGTGCGGAAGCCCGTAAGAAATGGAACGATGATCTTTCCCGTATCAAAGTGGAAGGTGGAACGGAAGAGCAAAAAGGAGTATTCTATACCGCTATGTATCACACGATGGTTCATCCGAATATTTTGCAGGATGTAAGCGGACAATATCCACAAATGGAGGGAGATAAGATTTTGACCACCAACCATAACCGTTACACGGTATTCTCATTGTGGGATACTTATCGTAACTATCACCAGTTGATGACTTTGGTATATCCGGAGCGTCAGATGGATATGATTCACACCATGATGGGCATATACAAGGAACACGGATGGTTCCCGAAATGGGAATTGTATGGTCGTGAAACATTGACGATGGAAGGTGACCCTTCTATTCCTGTTCTGGTAGACAGTTGGATGAAGGGATTGCAAGACTTTGACATTGACGAAGCTTATAAGGGAATGTATAAGTCGGCCACTACTCCGGGCAAGGATAATCTGATGCGTCCGGATAATGACGATTATATGTCCAAAGGGTATGTGCCGATGGAAAGTCAGTATGATAATTCGGTTTCTCATGCTTTGGAATACTATGTTGCCGACTATGCACTTTCTACCTTGGCGGAGGCTTTAGGTAAGAAAGAAGATGCGAAATTGTTCCGCAAACGTTCTATGGGCTATAAAAATTATTATAGCAAGGATTTCGGAACCTTGCGTCCGATAACTAAAGAAGGCAAATTCTATGAACCGTTTGATCCGAAAGAAGGAGCTAATTTTGCACCTAGTCCCGGTTTCCATGAAGGTAATGCATGGAATTACACTTTCTTTGTGCCTCATGATATCAATGGCTTGGTAAAGTTGATGGGGGGCGACAAGAAATTTGTTGATAAATTGCAAAGCGTGTTTGATGAAGGGAATTATGATCCGGCCAATGAACCCGATATAGCCTATCCTTACCTGTTCAGTCGTTTCAAAGGTGAAGAATGGCGTACACAGAAATTGGTGAAGGAATTGCTGGCTAAGTATTTCACAACTAAGCCGGATGGAATTCCCGGCAATGATGATACGGGTACGATGTCTGCATGGGCTATATTCAGTATGATGGGATTCTATCCGGATTGTCCGGGTGTGCCCGAATATACATTGACCACTCCTACTTTTGATAAAGTGACCGTTCAGCTTGATCCTAAATATTGGGGCAAGAAAGAATTGGTTATCAAGAAAGAAGGACAAGGGGATTATATAAAGGAAATCAGACTGGGCAATAAGAAGATTAATAAATATTTGATTTCGCATGATGATTTGATCAAGGCAGGTGAAATTACTTTTATAGTAACAGAAAATCCTAATAAGAAATAACTATGAATACGAAACGATTTTTGTGTGCTGCGTTAGGAGCTGTTTGTTATTTTGCTTTTTTGCAAGCGCAGGTACGTACAGAGCAGACTTTCGAAAAAGGGTGGAAATTTACGCGTGAAGATAATGCGGAATTTGCCAATCCCGGTTATAATGACAGTAAATGGCAGAACGTCACCGTTCCTCATGATTGGGCGATTTATGGTCCGTTCAGTATCAATAACGACAAGCAGGAAATGGCTATTACTCAAGATGGACAGACCGAGGCGATGGAACATGCCGGACGTACCGGAGGTCTTCCGTTTGTAGGAACCGGATGGTATCGCCTGAACTTTGATGCTCCCGGTTTTGAGAAAGGCAAGAAAGCGACTTTGATATTTGATGGAGCAATGAGCCATGCCCGTGTTTATGTGAACGGGCAGGAGGCCGGTTATTGGCCCTACGGTTATAATTCTTTTTATGTGGATGCGACCCCTTATCTGAAACCGGGTGAGAGGAACGAACTGGCAGTCCGTTTGGAAAACGAGCCTGAATCATCACGTTGGTATCCGGGGGCCGGATTGTACCGCAATGTTCATCTGGTAATCAATGAAGATACGCATATTCCTGCTTGGGGGACGTATGTTACCACTCCTGTGGTGACAGACAAATATGCAAAAGTGTCTTTGAAAACTTCTTTGGTTAGCCCTGAAGGAGCTAATAAGGATAATTACCGTATTGTGACGCAGATCAAGGATAAAAACGGCAAAGTGGTTGCTACCGGGGAAAACAAGTTGAGTGTTTTTGATAATGCTTTGTTTGAACAGGAGTTTGCAGTGGCTAATCCTGAGTTGTGGAGTCCTGATACTCCGGTTCTTTATACAGCTGAATCCAAAGTATATGAAGGGAATACCTTGAAAGACGAATATACCACCCGCTTTGGTATCCGTACTTTGGAGATTGTTCCCGGCAAGGGCTTTTTCCTGAATGGAAAGCTGACCAAATTCAAAGGGGTATGTAACCATCATGACTTGGGTCCGTTAGGCGGTGCTGTAAATGATGCCGCTATACGTCGTCAGATTCGTATTCTGAAAGATATGGGTTGTAATGCCATCCGTACTTCTCATAATATGCCGGCACCCGAATTGGTGGAGGCTTGTGATGAAATGGGTATGATGCTGATGGTGGAGTCTTTCGACGAGTGGAAATCGGCAAAGATGGCCAACGGTTATCATAAAATATTTGATGAATGGGTGGAGAAGGATCTGACTAATCTGATCCGTCATTACCGTAACAATCCGAGTATTGTTATGTGGTGCATCGGTAACGAAGTACCCGACCAGTGGAATGGCAATAACGGACCAAAGCTTTCGCGTATGTTACAGGATATCTGTCATCGTGAAGATCCTACCCGTCCTGTAACACAAGGTATGGATGCGCCTGATGCTGTAGTAAATAATAATATGGCTGCTGTGATGGATGTGGCCGGTTTCAATTACCGCCCTCATAAATATCCAGAAAACTATAAGAAATTGCCTCAGCAGATTATTCTAGGTAGTGAAACAGCTTCTACAGTAAGTTCGCGTGGCGTCTATAAATTCCCTGTTGTCCGTCAGGCTATGAAGAAATATGACGATCATCAGTCTTCTTCTTACGATGTGGAACATTGTGGTTGGTCCAATTTGCCGGAGGATGACTGGATTTGGCATGAGGATAACGCATGGGGTATCGGAGAATTTGTATGGACGGGCTTCGATTATTTGGGCGAACCGACTCCTTATTATACTGATTGGCCCAGCCATTCTTCTTTGTTCGGTATCATCGACCTGGCCGGATTGCCCAAAGACCGTTACTATCTGTACCGCAGTCATTGGAACAAAGATGAAGAAACGCTGCATATCCTTCCTCATTGGACATGGCCGGGACGTGAAGGAGAAGTGACTCCTATCTTTGTTTATACAAATTATCCGTCGGCAGAAGTGTTTATCAATGGCAAGAGTCAGGGTAAGCGTACCAAAGATTTGACTGTAACGGCTGAAAATAGTGCGGATTCTGCTTCCATAGCAGATTTCAAACGCCAGAAACGCTACCGTTTGATGTGGATGGATACAAAGTATGAGCCGGGAACCGTAAAAGTGGTTGCCTATAATGATAAGGGGGAAGCTGTGGCCGAAAAGGAAATCCATACGGCAGGCAAGCCCGACCATATAGAACTGGTTACAGATCGCAATGAAATAAAGGCTGATGGCAAGGATTTGTCATTTGTCACAGTAAGAGTGGTGGACAAAGAGGGTAATCTTTGTCCCGATGCGCAGCATCTCATCAAGTATTCTGTAAAAGGTGCGGGAACCTATCGTGCCGGTGCAAACGGAGATCCCACTTCATTGGAACTTTTCCATGTTCCGCAGATGAAAGTGTTTAACGGAATGATGACTGCTGTTGTGCAAAGTACTGATAAACCGGGAGAAATCATATTGACCGCAACAGGTAAAGGACTTAAATCAGGTAGGCTAGTTTTAATGAGTAAGTAAAAAGATTTGTTTCAATTTCCACTATCTGTGCCCCGCTTGATTTTATTAAGCGGGGCTTATTTATTAAAAAAAGTTGGAAAATAATTGGGGAAATCTGTTTTAGAAAGTGAAAAAGTTGCTATTTTTGTTGGCAAATTTAATATGCCAATTAAAAATTCTAACTTATCATAGTATCATGTTGACCCAAATCATTAACGCAAAGATTCTTACCCCACAGGGCTGGTTGAAGGACGGATCTGTCCTTATGCGCGACAATAAGATTTTAGAAGTTACCAATTGTGATTTAGCTGTTATCGGAGCCGAGCTGATTGACGCTAAAGGTATGTATGTTGTTCCCGGTGGTGTGGAAATCCATTGTCATGGTGGTGGTGGCGGTGATTTTATGGAAGGTACGGAAGAGGCTTTCCGTACAGCCATTAATGCTCACATGAAACATGGTACTACCAGTATTTTCCCAACGTTGTCTTCTTCTACCGTACCGATGATTGAGGCAGCTGCCGAAACTTGTACCAGGTTGATGGCGGAACCGGACAGTCCGGTACTTGGTCTTCATCTTGAAGGGCATTACCTTAATATGAAGATGGCAGGCGGTCAGATGCCTGAAAACATAAAAGACCCGGATCCGAAGGAATATATTCCTATTGTAGAGAAGTGGGGCTGTATCAAGCGTTGGGATGCTGCACCCGAATTGCCGGGTGCCATGCAGTTTGGTAAGTATATCACAGGAAAAGGCATCTTGGCTTCTGTGGCACATACACAGGCCGAATATGAAGATATCCGTGCAGCCTGGGAGTCCGGTTATTCTCATGCTACACATTTCTATAATGCGATGCCGGGCTTCCATAAGCGCCGTGAGTATAAATATGAAGGTACAGTAGAAAGTATCTATCTGATAGACGATATGACAGTGGAAGTGGTAGCCGATGGTATTCATGTTCCTCCTACTATCTTGCGCCTGATATATAAGATTAAGGGTGTGGAACGTGCTTGTGTTATTACCGATGCTTTGGCATGTGCCGCCAGTGAAAGCAATGTAGCTTTTGACCCTCGTGTCATCATTGAGGATGGTGTGTGCAAACTGGCCGACCGTTCTGCTTTGGCAGGCAGTGTGGCTACCATGGACCGTTTGATCCGTACCTTGGTGCAAAAGGCAGAAATCCCATTGGAAGATGCTGTCCGTATGGCTTCGGAAACTCCGTCCAGGATTATGGGAGTATATGACCGCAAGGGCTCACTTCAGAAAGGCAAAGATGCCGATATCTTGATTCTTGACCAGGACTTGAATATCCGTGCCGTATGGGCAATGGGCAAGCTGGTCGAAGGAACTTGTACTTTGTAAGAACCGGCTGAATAAGAACGGAAACAGGACTTTATAAAATCTCCTTTCACACCAAACGGATTATAATTCTATTGATTTACAATTTGTTATGGTGAAAGGAGATTTTCTTTAATTATAAAAACAATGCATTATGAACAAATATTTCTTTAGGTTTTCATTCTATTTTTTCATGGTAGTTCAGTGGTAAAACCACTGTTATATTTGTTTCATCATGATAGATGAATCAGCTTTTAGTATTGCATAATATATCCTCTTCTATCTCTTCTGTTGTTTCTTCATGGTATTCTTTGTAAATACCCCCTTCGTTCAGATAGTGGATAATATCACATATTTCCCTTAGCGAGGCAATGAGATGTGAGGAAATTATCACCGTCTTTTCTTTTGCTTTCAGTTGCCGGATGAGTCTTTTCATCAGGATACATCCCTTCAAGTCCACCCCATTGAACGGCTCGTCAAGAATAAATACGTCATTGTCTTGCAACAATAATGCCATAAATCCCAGTTTCTTTTTCATTCCGGTAGAATATTCGGCAGCATACCTGTCAAGGGGCAGTTGGAAAATTTCATTTAAATGTTGAATGGTGGGTGTATTGACCGGCAGACCTTTGGCCTTCATACAGAATTCCAAGTGTTCAAGACCCGTGATTTGGGAATAAAAGAAGTTGGATGCAGACAGATAACCTGTTTTTAAAGTTTTGCTTTTGGTTATGCTTCCGGTATAATCATAGATTCCCATTATACAATTGAATAAAGTAGTCTTTCCGGCTCCATTCTCGCCCACCAAGCCATATATTTTTCCAGGGTGATACTCCAAATGAATGCCGTTTAATACTTTGACCTTACCGAAACTTTTATGTAAATCATTCACTTCTATCATAATAATCTTTTTAAGCGTTTGTGCGCATGGCAGGTCAGCAATGCTGTAAGTGCTATGCCGGGTATTAAAATAATTGGAACAAAAAGAGAGCCTAAATAAAAAGGCATTAATATACTTAATTGCACAATAAACAGCAATAGGGGGGATGGGATGATATGGCGCAACATACCGATACCAATGGCATAAATTAAGGTGGCAGTATAATAAGATAAGAAAAAGAGGATTTCATCTTGGTCATAGGTAGACGCTATAAGCGTTAAGCTGAAAGGAATGGAGGTGATGAAAACATTCCATGCTATGCTTTTTAGTTGGAAAAGGCATAAAGTCTTGAAATTTTTGAAATGAAGAAGATATCTGTTGTCCATTGTTTGCAGATAGCCTGATGCCTGTACCAATCCCCATAGTATGAGACATACTTTGTTTATTTTTATATTTCCGTGTACGGTTCCTGCGGTTGCAAAAAGAAAGAGTAGGATATAGACCCAGAAAGATTGGCGGAACATTCGTATATATTCATAACTTCCTTTGTAAAGAAAAGGAAGACGGACAGGTTTGTGTTCCAGTTTTATTTTTTTCAGGCAAGGTAATAAGGCGGCGAACAGCCATAAGCCGATAGCGTCGGTAAATTGTCCTTTTATTATTTCTATTCCGGCAAAAGGTAATGCGATCAAGGTGTATTCTTTTATCAGGAACACAGAAAGATGAGGTGTTAAAGTGCGTAAAAACTCTTTGTCTTTCCGGACATTATGATAACCGGCTAATAAGAGAACGCATACCACAGGAATAGCGAAACGGTTTTCTGCCAAGAACAATATCATGATGGCAGCCACCGTTAAGATGGTAAGGAAGACTATTCTGAAGATACCCAATTCTATAACTATTCTTCCAAAATTTTTCAGACGAAGCAGCAGATACAGTTGAAACATAAAGTGCTTTTTATTCTGATTGAGGGTACAAAGGAATAAAATATCCGGATAAGTACCCTCACTGTAGAGTGAAAATTTATTCTTTATGCTTCTTTTTCAGTTCCATCAATTCTTTATTGACGTGTGTCAATTCTTTAATTCTGTCCGATACATGATGGAAGAGGAAGTAGTCTGTCAGTACACCTGCTAAGATTAAACCAAACATTGTTATCATGAGCCACCACAGGTGGCGGTAGGTGTAAAGGAATATGCATATAAAAGGAGTTACCAGCAAATATCCGATGATATAACTCCAATTGATAAGCATTTTATATCGGAGTATATTCTTTATTTGCATTTCAAGGTTTGTTTCTTTTTTTATTTTAGTCAATAAAATAACTCCTGCAAAGTTGACTGTAAGAGCATATAGCAGAAGTCCGAATATTGCCGGCCAAAACACTAATTTACCGTTCAAATGAATAAAATCAACGAACATTAGAATCGTTACTCCTAACATAAATATAGAAGCTATTTTGTCCATCCTCAGCATTCTTTGCAGGCAACTTTCTTTTTGCCGTGACAACATCTCTATAATCTGTTGCTGATGAACCAGTTCATTCTGGCTGACCCGTTCATTCAACTCTTTCCATGCTTTTTGCAATTCTTCAAGTTCCATATAATTGTATGATTACAAGTTCGACATATTTTTTAATTTCTCTTTTATACGGTGCAGTTTTATCGCGACATTATTGCGGTTCGTTCCGGTGATTTCGGCTATTTCATCGTATGATTTCTCGTCCAGCCAGAGCAGGATAAACATACGGTCCACCTTGTTCAGTCGTTTGATGAGTGAATACATTTCTTTCAGCAGTTCGTTGTGTTCACAATCTTCCAGAATATCTACCTGCTGTTCCAAAGGTACATAGTCATACTTCTTTTTCTTTCGGAAGTCCGAGATACACGTGTTCAGGGATATGCGGTAAACCCATGTGACAAACGAACTTTCCCCCCGGAAGTTTTTGTATGACTTCCATATATTGAATACAGACTCTTGAAAAAGGTCGTTCACATCGTCCTTGTTGTCTGCATACATGAAGCATACCTTGTAAATGATGTGCTTGTATTGCACTAGCTTGTCGGCAAATTCCTGTTCTATACTCATCAGCTTTCAAAGGTGTTTTTATTAGGTTAGTCGGTGAAAAGAAGAGAAAGTTACACCTTTGTGCTAAAAAGTCTTTGTATTGAAAGTAGGTATTACAGGTCTGTTCTTTCAAATGCAATGATTTGTAATTTTCTTGATGTAGCAGGCTGGATTACTTTTTGCGGACGTTAAAGCATTTGTCGAAAAAGTCTTTTTTATTTTTCCCGTAAAAACTACTGTCCGGTCCTTTCCATGTCTTGGGAAATATCTTTTTAGTGAGTTCCACCTCTTCTTCAAGAATCGCAATATTATCAGTCATCAATGCCATGTTCAGTGCGCGGTTGATGCGGGAACCGGCATACCTGAGGCTGTCTGTAGCATATTCTTTTATGAGGATGGCATAGGCGGAATCGGCAGACCGATAATTTTTTTGGGCGGTAAGGCTGTCTCCGAAATAATCTTCAAACATCGCTTTCATTGACCATAAGTCGGCATTGAGGGTGGATTGTTTTTCAGCTTGCCGGAGTACAGACAGAATCTCATGGTACTTTTTGCAGGCTGATAAATAACTGATTCTTCCCACATATACTTTTATATTGGTAGGGTCAATGGCTAATGCACTGTCAAGTTTGGCCCATATTTCCTTGTCGTTTATAGATATATGTTCACTGTCATTAAAGAAGAAAGTGCTGTCTAAAGGAGGCAACCATAGGTTCCTCGCTTCTGCTACCAGACGGTTGGCTTCTTGGGTGTGGAAGTTTTCTTCGGTAGTTACGGGGTTGGAATGGTGTTTGCATGAAACCGTAAGGGTCAATAATAAGCCAAGTAAAATAGTGGTTTTCATCAGTCTGTGTATTATGGTATTAGTTTGTTGCCAACACAAAAATAGGATAAAAAAATGATATTCTTTCTTTTGCATCAAATATATTTCCTTTGATGTTTGGTTATAAACCGTTCTGTCTGTCCGCAGAATACAATGAAACCGTTGTTCTCCGCAGATACCCAATCTTTTTATCAGGGTATCTCCCTGTATATCGCGTATCCTTTTGTTTATTCATTTAGTTTTTTAAGAATGGGTCGACTACCTGATTATTTTTCTCCTTAATCCATCTTTTCCTTTATATTAAGCCTTTTTCCCCTAAAGATTAAGTATCTTTGTCCAGATGTGTTCTATCTCCATAGGTTGCGGAGTTGACTCCATAACCTTTGGAGATAACTCCATAGCCTTTGGAGTCAAGTCCAAAGCTTATGGAGATAGAATACAAAAGGAAGAGAACCCTTAACCATAGAGCAGAAAGGGCTTGCGGATACAGATCAAATCTTTTAATGATGGATATAAAATATGATTTCAAGGCCAACCCTTTCAAGGAAAAGGACGGCAAACCGGTGCTTTATCCGGCGGTAGTGGTGAAGGAAACGATTACTACCGATCACATAGTGAAGGAGTTGTCCAAGCATAGCGCATATTCGGCGGGCTGTGTGGTGGGAGTGCTACAGGAGGTGGCCGATATGGTTGTATCCCATTTGCGGCAAGGAAAAAATGTGCGGTTGGACGGCCTGGGTACGTTTTCTCTTGCCTTGTCCTCGCGTGAGGTGACAGACCGGAAGGAGATACGTGCGGCATCTGTGAGGATAAAGAAGGTGAACTTCCGTCCGGTGCCGGAACTGGTGAAGCGGGTGCGGCAGGAAACAGACATCCTCCGTGCCGAGTTCGGCTTCTTGCCTACGGTGAAAAAGCGTAGCAAGGAGGAGCGTTGGACGTTGCTGGAGGCTTATCTGAAAGAACACGGTTCCATTACACGTCTGGCCTATTCGGAATGGTTGGGGGTGGCGCGCACTACGGCGGCCTACGAGCTGAAGGCTTGGTATGAGGAGAAGAGATTGGACAAAGAAGGAAAGCATTCTCATGCGGTGTATGTGCTGCGCAGGCAGGAAGGTATAGCCGAAGTATAGCCCCTTTTTTATCCGTTTGGGAATAAAAAGAGAGGGAAAGTGGTGGTGGCAGCACTTTTTACCCATAAAAAAATGTGCTGCCACCACCCGTTGAAACGCCTTGTTCATGGTGGTTCCAGTAGAGTGGGTGGTAGCAGTGGCAGCACATTTATAAAACTCCGGAGAAGGAGGGATTGCTTGTATTTGTACTCAATCTGAATCCGGAACAAGAGACTTACAGCTTGTCATGCAAGGTCCCTGCTGCTTTCAGATAGGCCACGTAGTTCAGATAAAGTTGGAAACGGGCGTCAACTTTCGTTTCGTAAGCCTGTTGCCATAACGCTTGGGCTTCCAAATGGTCGGAGAGTGTTTCCAGACCTACTTCGTACTGGCTTTTGCTGACACGCCTGTTCTCTTCCGCCTGTTGCAGGGAACGGTCGGCAAGTTCGCTTTCCAGCTTTGCTTCGTCCAGATTGTTGGCGGCTTGGGTCAGTTCCAGTAACATTTGTTCGTTCAGGTTTTGCTGTTGAAGGCGGGTTTGTTCCAGTTTGGCTTTGGCTGCACGTACTTTGTTGCTGCGTTCTCCGAAATGGAACAAGGGGATGCTTACATTCAGAAGGACAGAGAAACTGGCATCGTCCAGGAAATTCTTGTTGTTCAGTTCCAAACCATGTACATAGTCGTATGAGCCTTTGATCCCTACTTTGGGAAGCAGTTCACTGCGGTTCAGTTTCACCTGCTGGCGGGCTATCGCCACTTGTTTGTCCAGTATTCCGTATTCCGGACGGCGGGTGATATCCAGTACCTGTACTTCCAGGTCTTTCTCTATCTCCGGGAAATCTCCGGAAACATGAACTTGTGTGGTCAGTGGTTTCCCTATCAGGTGGCAGAGGTTCATGGTAGCCAGGCGGAGAGCATTCTCGGCTTTTCGGATACCTAGCTCGCTTTCATTCAGCTTTACTTGTACTTTCAATACATCATTCTGAGGTTTAAGTCCATGTTTGTAAGCACTCTCTACGTTATTTTTTAATTCCGTCAATACAGCGTGGTATGCATCGGCTACTGTTTTCATCTCCTTTGCTTTTACTACCAGAGCGTATGCCTGATCTGTTTTCTGAATGACTTCTGTTGCGGTCAGATTTTCATTCATTTGTGCCATTTCTTTGCCCAGCAAGGACATTTTGTAGGCGGCACGGATTTTACCGCCCATGTAGAGGGGCTGTTCCATTTGCACACCGCCCATATAGACCCATCCTATTTTATAGTCCAGGTTAATGCCGGGGAAGTAGGCAAAGCCTGCGGGTTGTCCCGGATTGAACTGTCCTGTTCCATCGGGCAGAAAGACGGGCAGGTTGCCTCCGGCTATGCCGTAACTACCGTCGGCATTACTGTAAAGTCCTGTTCCGCTGACGGTGAAGTTGGGGAAGAAGTTCCCTTTGTAACTCTTGGCAGTATAACGGGCACTTTCCGTCTGTTTCACGGAAGCCGCCATTTCCTTGTTGTATTTTAATGCCATTTCGCGGCACTCTTTCAGACTCAGTGTTTCCTGTGCCCATGCGGGGGTGGCAAGATGCCACAGCAGACAGCAGAGGGGGAGTATCATTGTCTTTTTCATTTATTCTCGGTTTTGTATGTCAGTGAAATGAATCAATTGTTTTTTATCTTGAAGAACAAGGCATATAATATAGGGATAAAGAGCAGCGTGATCAGTGTGCTGCACAGCAATCCACCCATGATAGCTGCCGCCAAGGAACCGAACATGGCATCGGACAGCAAGGGAATCATACCCAGAATCGTTGTCAGCGAGGCCATCATGACCGGGCGGAGACGGCTTTGGGAACTGTCTATCAGTGCGGTGATCGGTTCTACTCCTTCATTGATCTGAAGGGTGATTTCATCCATCAGCACAATACCGTTTTTAATCAGCATGCCGATCAATCCCAATGTGCCTACAATAGCCACGAAATTGAAGACTTTTCCTGTGAGCAGCATGACCGCTACCACCCCTACAAATATCATCGGAATACAGCAGAAGATGATGATGGGTTTGCGATAATCTTTGAACAGCATGATGAGGATGGCAATCATCAGAATGATGGCTAACGGGAAATTTTGGAACAGGTACTTCATGGACTGGTCGCTGGCTATCTTTTCTCCTTGCCATACCAGTGAATAACCTTCGGGTAATGGTATGTTTTCTATCTGTTCCGCGATGGCAAGACGTGCTTTTTCCGTTTCAATGCCGGGTGCGGGCGAACATTGTGCCCGCTGGCTTCTCTGCCCGTTGTAACGGGGAACTACCGGATCTTCCCACCGGATATCAATCTCTTTGCTGATTTGTTTCAGCGGTGTGCTTCCCATGATGCTTTCCACCAAATCTTCTTTCGAAAGTGTGCCGGCTTTCAGCTTCACCATGGTTTCCTCGTTCAACAGTCCGTTCAGGGAAGGCAGAGACGAGAAGACTTGTGCGTTGCCCAGATCCTCTATCGGTTCTCCTTTCTCGTCGAGGCATTTCAGGTAGATGTTGTTTTTGTGGATACCTTCGTAGAAAGAGCCGATAGGAATGCCTCCGGTGGCTGTGAGCAGGGAAAGGCTGACATCATTACGGCTCAGGCCGAGGGCACGGGCAGACGGCTGGTCGTATTCGATGGTCAGTACGGGTACTTGAGGTTCCCAGTCGGTGGTGATGAGGCAGACTTCCGGAGTCCTTTCCATGATGGCGCGGGCGCTGTCGGCCAGTTGGTGCAGGATGGCAGGGTCGGGACCCAGAAATTGCGCCTCTATGGGATATTTCTTGAACATCAGATTATATCTTTTCAATTTGATGTATGCGTCCGGATAGGCTTGGGAGAGGTAAGCTTGGATTTCGTCTATATGTTCTACCAAGGTTTCCGGTGAGGTGAAGTCGATAATCAGTTCGCCGTACGAAAGTGAGGGGTTGGCAATGCTCCGTACCAGATTATAGCGTCCGGGCGTACCGCCTATGGAGGTAGTGACGTGGGTTATTTCCTCCCGTCCTTTCAGATAGGTTTCTATTTCTTCCAAATCTCGAACCACACGTGTATAGTTATTCCCTTCCGGAAGTTTGTATTCCATATAAAGCTGGTCGTAAACCATGTCGGGGAAAAAGCCCTGACGCATATATTGGTAGCCGAAAACGGAAAGCAGCAACAGACCGGTCATGGCAAATACAAAACTCCACCGGTGGGCCAGACCGAACCGCAGTGCCGAACGGAGGGTGGCATAGATTTTACCTTTGTATACTCGCTTTCCGGTACTGTCAGTATCTATGGCAGGATGCAGCCGGCGGTCGGCCATCAGTGGTACATGGATCAGTGCCAATATCCAGCTTAGCAACAGGGAAACGGCAAGTACGATGAAAAGGTCGCGCGTGTAGACGCCTGCGGTGTCGGGGGACATGTAGATGGGTAGAAAGGCGATAATGGCTATCAGTGTCGCGCCCAGAAGAGGCATGGCTGTCTGTCTTCCGATGGCGGTCATGGCTTCCATCCGGTTTTTGCCGGCTTTCAAGTCTACCAGTATGCCGTCTATGATGACGATGGCGTTGTCTACCAACATTCCCATTGCCAGTACAAAAGCAGCCAATGATACGCGCTGCATGGTTCCGCCTGCCGAATAAAGGAACAGAAAAGAACCGAATACGGTGATGACCAGGCTGATACCTATGATAAGGCCGCTCTTGAACCCCATTGCTATCATCAGTATCAGTACTACGATGATGACGGATTCTATCAGGTTGATGACAAAGGTTCCCAAAGAGCTGCCTACCCGTTCGGGCTGATAGAAGATTTTGTGGCATTCCACTCCTGCGGGCAGACGTTCGGCTTTGAGTTCTTCCAACTTGCTTTCTACGGCATGGCCTACTTTTATAATGTCCGAACCACTGGAGGCAGCGATGAGTATACCGAGAGCGCGTTCATGGTCATAGAACATTTCATTGCGTGTGGGGTTCTCGTAGGCTTTCTCTATACGGGCGATGTCACTCAGGCGAAGCTGGTCGTCATCGTGTCCTTGAATCAGCATTTTTCCGATATCTTCTACGGTTTTGAATTTGTCGTTTACTGTGACGCGGATACGGTTTTCACCATTTTCATAATATCCTGTATAGGTGGTTTTGTTCTGGCCGTTCAAGGTTGCCAGTACTTCTGCAGGTTTAACACCGAGGTTTGCCATACGGTCTTGCAACAGGGAGATATTGATGCATTCGGAACGTTTGCCGTAGAGTTCCACACGGTCTACCCCTTCCAGTTCGTTCACTTCCCGTTTTACCAGTTCGGCATAGTCGGACAGTTCACGGTCGGACAGTCCGTCACCTGTCAGGGCATAGAACATGCCATATACATTTCCGAAGTCATCTTTGACTATCGGGGTGGTGGCTCCTTCGGGCAACAGGGCGCGGGCGTCGCTTACTTTGCGGCGCAGCATGTCCCAGCATTGTTCCACGTCATCGTCCGGCACGGTGCTCAGCAGTTCTATCTGTATCAGGGACAGGTCGTTGTATGAATAACTTTCTATATTGTCAATGTTGCCCATGGTGCGGATGTTCTTTTCAAGCACATCCGTTACTTCCAGTTCTACCTGGTGCGCGGAAGCACCCGGATAGGTGGTGACTACCATGGCAAGCTTCACTTTTATTTCGGGGTCTTCCAATTTGCTCATCTGATAGCAGGAATAGGCTCCGCCGAGCAGCAGAACCGCTATCAGGAAATAAATCAGATTCCTGTTCCGGAATGCCCATTTACTGATGTCCATTATAATAATCCTCCTATATTTGTGTTAGTGACCGGTGACAAAGGTTTTACAATTTCTCCATCCTCAATGTGGTGTACGCCCGAGGATACAATCTGCTCTCCCGGTTGCAGTTGTCTGGAAGTGATGAGACTGTGTCCGTTGTTCAACAAACGCAGTATGGATACTTCCTGTCTGTGTACGGTATTGCTGGATGGATGAAAGACGAACACATACGCTTTGCCTTCTTTTTGCAGGATGGCGCCGGTAGGGACAGAAAGAGTATTCTCCTGCTCTGTACGGCAAAGGATGGTTACCATGGTGTTCATGCCGGGAGAAGGGATAGCCCGTGTGCCGGGTACTACTTGCAGGCGCATGGTGTATAGTTGGTTTGCGTTGGCTTTCGGGGTGACACTGATTAGTTTCAGCGGGTAGGTTTCGCCCGGATAGATATCAAATGTGCAGTGATAATTGTCGAACTGCTCCCGGCGGATATATTCGGCCGCAGGCAGATTTATTTCCACTTCGGGGGTTCCGCCGCTGATCATGGCAATGACGGGCATTCCGGCTCCGATGGTTTCGTGAGCTTCGAACAGGCGTTTCTGGACATACCCGTTGAAAGGAGCATAGAGCCGGGTGTAAGCCAACTGATCTTTATGGTGTTTGTACTTGGCGGTGATTTGCTTGAGCCCGTATACGGCTTTGTCATTGGCGTTGGGGGTGGTTCCGTTGTCTTTGTAAAGAGCCATGACCCTTTCTGCTTCCGCTTTTATTTGCTGGTATTCTGCTTCAGTAGCATCCAGTTGTACTTGATAGTCGGTGGGGTCCAGTTCGGCCAGTAATTGTCCCTCTTGTACACGGGCGCCGTCTTTTACATGTATTTTGCTGATGGTTCCGCTTACCCGGAAGGCAAGGCTGATATCTTGTGCGGCTTTTACCTTTCCCGGAAATTGCAGGAACGTTTGTTTGTCGGCAGAAACAACTGTGTCTATTTTTACTGTCTGATGACCTTTGGCTTCCTGGGCACGTTGTGCGCAGGAACTTAGTAAGATCAAGGAAATACCTGTTAGAATAAGATAAATTCGTTTCATACTACTATGATTTTCGTGCAATTAGTTTTCTGATACAAAGTTATTCCGAAGCAAGAGGATAGAAAAGGTTGATATGAATGATAAATTGTCCGATTTGTATATTTTTGGGTTGTTATGTAGCTGGAAAGTTTACGATTTGTATTTATTTTGCAGTAAATTAAAGAATGTATAGATTGATGGACAGACAACAGATGCCTTTTCTCTTTAGATTTCTTTCGGATAGTGAACTGTATGCCTTTAAAGACGGACAGATTATTTCGACATTTAATAAATGTGGCCTTTTCTTTTGCCGGAAAGGAAATGTGGAGGTTTCACTGGAAGATAAGCATTTTCAGATAAATCCCGGTGATGTGTATATTTACATGGCTTCTACCTTGGTGCATCTGCTTCATAAGAGTGAGGATGCGGAAGGGGTTATGGTTGAAGTGGATTTAGATTATATCATTCCTATCGTCAATAGGGTGATCAATGTGGAAAACCAGCTTTTTATGCGGAAGCATCCTTGTATATCACTTTCGGATAAGCAACGTGCTCATTTGGAGTATCTGTTGGATAATTTGCGGGAGAGGATAGAGGCGGAGGATGTGCAAGAGGTGAATTTGCAGCAACAACGCCTGACTTTGGAACTGATCAAGTCAATGGGGCAGACTTTCTGCTATGAGATATTGAATATGTATTTTGCCAACCAACCCATGCAGCCTTTGCCGCAGAACAAGAAGGATGTGATTTTTCAGAATTTCATGCTGGCTCTTTTCCGTTTGTATAGAAAGGAGCGTGATGTTGCTTATTATGCGAGGATGCAGCATATTACTCCACGTTATTTTTCCACCATCATTAAAGAGAAGTCGGGAAATAGTGCTTTGCAATGGATTGTGCAAATGGTGATTACCGAGGCAAAACAGTTGCTTGAAGGATCGGATCTGAGTATCAAGGAGATTGCAGACCAATTGAATTTCCCTACGCAGTCTTTCTTTGGAAAGTATTTTAAGCAATATGTGGGGATTTCACCTAAAGAATATAGAAAAGGCAAGTTGAGGATTAAGGATGGAATTTGATTTCAGAAAATGCAATCTATTTTATTTTAATATACCTTTGTGTACAAATCATAAACGTTTTATTTATGACCCGAAAGAACGAACAAGAGCGATTCATGTCTTATATTACAGAACGGCAAACTCATGAGAGCCGGATGGCGGTAGCTGATTTTTTGCGGAAATATGCTGACCGGTATCATAACTCTGATTTTATTTCTTCTGATCCGGTACAGTTCCCGCATCGCTATCATTTCAAAGCGGATATTGAAATCAGTGCTTTTCTGACTGCTTTTCTTAGTTTCGGAGCCCGCCCTCAAATACTGAAGGCGGCAGAACGGCTGGATTCCATAATGAACCGGCAGCCTTTGCAGTATGTGTTGTCCGGGAACTGGAAAATTGATTTCTGTGGTGAGGAGTCGTTCTATCGGACGGTTTCAAAAAATAGAATGGCACAATTGTTTCATTGGCTGTATACTATATATGATAGGTATGAGAGTATGGAGAATGCTCTTCTTTGCGAAACGGATGGAACTCCGATGCAACGTCTTTGTCGTTTGTTTGGAGTGTCGGATAAGGCGCCGCAAAAGAAATTGAATATGTTTCTGCGCTGGATGATCCGTCGCGATTCGGAAGTGGATTTTGGAATCTGGAGGAATTTCTCTCCATGTGAGTTGATTATCCCTTTGGATACACATGTCAGTGAGATGGCTTTCAGATTGGAGCTGACCCGAAGTAAATCTTATACGCTGAATAATGCAAGAACTATTACTGCGGCTTTGGCTGAGGTTTTTCCCGAAGATCCTTGTCTGGGGGATTTTGCTTTGTTTGGCTATGGGATTAATGAATTATGAGATGTAGTTTGGGGTGTGTTGCTCGAAGCAGGTAGCTGTGGTGAGGATGACTATGGGATATCATTTGCAATAAATGGAAATCTAAAAATAATCCCCGAGGGATATCACATCCATCGGGGATTTTCGGTTTTTTGGTTAAAGGTTAGTATAAAATTAGGTTAGGTTGTTTCTTAAATTATAGGGGTACGTATTCCACGAAGGCCTCCATTGCTTCATAACATGCCAAACCAAGTTGGTCATACAAAGCAGCGGTACCCCGGTTGCGGTCTTCACTTCTTTGCCAGAACAGACGTTCGTCGTTGCCCAGGAACGGTGCGCTTTCCATCTGAGACTGATGCTTTAAGATGGAGTTACGTTTAGCACGCAATTCTTCCGGACTGAACGGTACGGCCATTTCAATGTTTTCAATTTCCCATTCCGCCCATGCGCCACGATACATCCAGATGCGGCAATCTTTCAACCATTCGGCACCGGCTTCTTTTTCGATGTCGATAGCGGCAAGCACTGCGTCTGTGCAGACACGATGGGTTCCGTGCGGGTCGGCAAGGTCACCGGCCACATAAATTTGGTGGGGTTTTACGTCACGTAGTAACTGTAAAACGATTTCCACATCGGCTTCACTGATAGGGTTCTTCTCGATTTTTCCTGTTTCATAGAACGGCAAGTCGAGGAAGTGGACACGGTTCAATGGAATTTGATTGTAAGTACTTGCAGTACGGGCTTCGCCACGACGGATCAGTCCTTTAATGGTCAGGATATCGCGGCTGTCCATATCGCCTTCTTTCTTGGCGGCAAGGAATTTCTTGATTTCAGCGTATTTGTTTTTGATGGTTTCGTTGGAGTTTTCATCAAAAAGTTGGTTGAAACCGTTGATGAAGTGCATGAAACGTACTACTTCTTCATCGCCTACGGCAATGTTTCCGGAAGTTTCGTATGCTACGTGTACTTCGTGACCTTGCTGAACCAAACGCCGTAAAGTTCCACCCATTGAGATTACGTCATCATCCGGGTGCGGAGAGAAGACTACCACGCGTTTCGGGAATGGTTTTGCCCGTTCGGGGCGATAGGTGTCATCTGCATTGGGCTTGCCGCCGGGCCATCCGGTGATGGTGTGCTGCAAGTCATTGAATATTTTGATATTTACGTTGTAAGCAGAACCGTAGAGTGCCAGCAGTTCGCTCAGTCCGTTTTCATTGTAATCTTTGTTGGTCAGTTTCAGAATCGGTTTTTTGACACGCATACACAACCATACAATAGCGCTGCGAATCAATTTGTCGTTCCATTCGCAATTGGTTACCAGCCACGGACGTTGGATACGGGTAAGGTGAGAAGCCGCTGCCAGATCTATGCAGACATTTGCATTGTTATGCATTTGCAGATAAGAAGCGGGCAGAGTGTCGCTCACTTTGTCTTCCACCGCTTTCTTGATGATATCGGCTTTGTCATCTCCCCATGCCAGCAAATAGATTTTGCGGGCAGCCATAATAGTTGCCACACCCATCGTGATGGAACAGGGAGGGAGATTGTCCACTCCCAAGTTGTGTGCAGCTTCAGCACGCGAGGTTGAGTCAATCAAAATCAGTCGGGTAGGGGAGCTCAAGCTTGATCCCGGCTCGTTCATGGCAATATTGCCTTCACGACCAATGCCCATTAATACGATGTCTATACCGCCAAAAGTCTGGATACGTTGTTCGTACAGGCGGCAGTATTCGATGACAGCTTCCTGCGGAATCGTTCCGTCGATGGTGAATACATTTTGTTTATCGATGTCGATTTGGCTTAGGAATAAGTCGTTCAGCTGTGAGAAACTGCTTCCAGCCCCTTCGGAAGCCAAAGGGTAATATTCATATAAATTGAAAATTACTACGTTACGGAAACTTAGTCCTTCATCTTTATGTTTACGGACTAGTTCGGCATAAAGCGGCCGTAATGAAGCACCGGTTCCAGCCCCAATCACGCAGAACTTTCCTTCGCGCTGACGTTCCTGGATTTTTGCCGTAATTTCGTTGGCAATGTGCTGCACGCCTTCCTCCATCGTTTCATAGATGTCGGTAGGCACTTTTTCGCAGCGGGTCAAGACAGAACGTTCCACCGCATTTTCGGGTTTATAATATTTCGGAGATACTCTGTTCAGAGAAATCTGCGAACTTAAGTTTGTTCTCATAAATTACAAATTAGCTTTTTCGATGTCTTTGAAATATTTGTAGGTACCGACTTTCAGTTCGTCTGTAGCGGCTTCGTCACAAACAATAATGCCATGCTGGTGCATTTGTAATGCACTGATAGTCCACATTTGTGTAATACCACCTTCAACGGCATGTTGCAAAGCACGTGCTTTGTTGTGCCCGTTGCAGATAATCAGAACTTCTTTGGCTGAAAGGACAGTCCCTACACCTACTGTTAACGCAGTTTTAGGTACTTTGTTCACGTCATTGTCAAAGAAACGTGAGTTTGCAATGATTGTGTCTGTAGTCAGTGTTTTGATACGTGTGCGTGAAGACAAAGATGAGCCCGGCTCGTTGAATGCGATATGTCCGTCGGGACCGATACCTCCCATAAACAGGTCGATGCCTCCGATTTCGGCTATTTGTTTTTCGTAGTTGGCGCATTCTGCTTCCAGGTCTTCGGCATTTCCATTCAGGATATGTACATTTTCTTTCTTTATATCAATATGGTTAAAAAAGTTTTTCCACATAAATGTATGGTAGCTTTCTGGATGATCTTCAGGCAAGCCTACATATTCGTCCATATTGAAAGTAACGACATTCTGGAAAGATACTTTTCCCTGCTTGTTCAGTTCTATCAGCGCTTTGTACATGCCTAGCGGTGAAGATCCTGTGGGACAACCTAAAACAAAAGGTTTTTCAGGAGTCGGATTTGCCGCATTGATTTTACTAGCTACATAGTTTGCCGCCCATTGTGACAGCGCTTGGTAATCAGATTCAATAATTACTCTCATGGTTCTTTCTTTTTTAAGTTTTAAGTGTTAAGTTAACTATACGGGTTATTCCATATTATCCGTTTTGGGACGGAGGAATGTCAATTGTACTACCAGTGCGATAAGCACAATAATAGCCAACATGGCAAATCCCAGTCCCAACTTACCTCCGTCTGTCCACTTTCCCAAGACTTCGGTAATGGCTGCTCCCGCAAACACGCCTGTCATATTCATGATACCATAGGCGGTAGCACGGTGTTTGGATGATACGAACTGGCATAGAATCGGCATATTGTTGGCATCGAAGATACCATAACCGATTCCGAATAATAATCCAGCTCCCACAACAGCTACGAAACTGTGTCCGAACCCTAGTAAAAGCAGGGATGGAATAGTAAGTCCCAAGCCGATAGCACCCGTGTACACACGTCCTTTTATATTTCTTTGCACCCACTTATCGGATAAGGTTCCACCAATAATTACGCCAATGAACGAGGATAGCGCGATGGTGATAGTCGACATGGGGCCGGCTTGTGACATCGGTATATTCAGGTTCTCGGCGAACAAGGTAGGTAACCAGTTTTTGGTTGCCCATCCCGGTAAACTGGGGGCTGCGAAATATAGCAGAATCACCCAGAATGCAATATTACTGAAAAGTAATGATAATCCCTTCAATAAATTGCTTTTTTCTTTACCGGAAGGTGAATTTATTTGTTCAATTTGTATTCTATCCTTCTTTTCATGTAGAAAAAGCATCAAAATTACGGCGTATGCGATGCCGGCGATGCCGAACCAATGAAAGGTTGTATGCCAGGAAAAAGCAGCGGCTACTGTAGCGCCGAAACCTCCGATGGCCTGCCCGGTGTAGAGCCCGGTCATGTGAATACCGATGGCTAATGAACGTGACTTATCGGAGTGATAGTCGGCGATCAGTGACAATCCGGCAGGAATATAGAGCGCTTCGCTGATTCCCATCAAGGCGCGAAGGAAAAAAACTTCATTATAGGTGTCGGCGATTCCCATCAGATAAGTGACGGCCGACCATACAAACAAACTGCCAACAATAAGCCATTTGCGGTTCATGCGGTCGCCCACCATTCCGGCTATAGGGCTCATACAGCCATATATCCAAAGAAAGACTCCCATCAGTCGCCCAAAATTGGCAGCTGACTGAAGCTCGGTGATATCCACCGCCATGGCATCTCTCATTGTGGACAACATTTGCCGGTCCATGTAATTCAACAGGGCAACACCCCATAATAATCCTACTACAACCCAAGGATAAATTTTACTGTTTTTCATGCTAATAGATAAAGGGCTTTATAAATGTGATTTTTTGTTGTCGAGTATTTCCTTGCACAATGTATAGCCCTTGATCATCATTCTTGGAATGTGGAACGGGCCTTTGAACAGGTTACCCTTGGCCATTTGTGCAGGCGTGCCGTCACGATGGAGATATCCAAACCATTCTCCACACTCTTTATCAGGGAAATGGGTGTATGTCCAATCGCTGATTTGCTTGTGCATGTCAAGGTATTTTTCATTTCCGGTTGCTAAATATGCATACAAAGTAGCGATGATAGCCTCTGTCTGAGGCCACCAGAATTTCATGTCTTGGGAATAATCCTGTGGCGGAAGGTTCTTGCAGTCTTTGAAGTTGATGATACCTCCGAATTCTTTGTCCCATCCCCACTCCCAAGACCAATCAAGGATAGTGAGGGCCAATTCCGTAATATCTTTGTCCCAATTACGGTATTTGGCTTCTTCCAGCAGAAACCAGGCGGTCTCGATACAATGTCCCGGATTGATGGTGCGGCCCATGTTGCTGTCGATGAATTCTCCATGGGGGCCTACCGTTTCAAGCAACGCCTTGAATTCGGGATGCATGAAATCTTTGCGCAGTTGGGCGATGGAAGCGTCAATCTGTCCGTTGAAGCTTTCATCTTGAATGGCCTGACGGATACGTGATGCTACATTAATCAGGATCATTGTGATGGAATGTCCTTTCATAGGAAGAGTATCCAGATATTTTGGAGGGAGTATGCCTGGTGTTTCCATAAAATACTGCATCCGTTTGAACAAGTCTAATGCTTTTACGGCATACGTCTGGTCACCGGATGCGATGGCATATTCCGACATGGCGATGGCTGCGAATGACTCCGAGAAAATATAACGGCGTTTGCGCAAGGGAGTGCCTTCGGCAGTCACTTCGAAATACATACGTCCGTCAGAGTCAAAACAATGCGCTTCTATAAAGTCTATTGTACTTTTAGCTGCCGCCAGCCATGCTTCGTTCTTTTCTATATTATTATATGCATAGGAACAGATAAAAGCAAATCTTCCTTGGAACCACACTGATTTGGTGGTGTCCATCAAGCTGCCGTTTCGGTCAACGCAGGTATAAATACCTCCATTGACCTTGTCCAGCCCGTATTTCAGCCAAAACGGCATGATATTGGTGGTCAGATCTGTTTTGTATGATTCCGACCATTCTTTTATATAGTCTATTGAAAACATCGTGGTTCAGGTTTATTTGTTACATCTTTCGAAGAAATTGATTGCTTCCAGTTCGGCTTTCATGGCAGCTTCTTCCTCATCTGTCATGTTCTGGAACGGAGTCCGGTTCTTTCCTAAATCCAGCCCGATCAGTTTCATGATGCGTTTACCGCCAACGATGTTTCCACGATAGTGACAGATGACATTGATAACTTCCTGTGCGAAATTCTGGCGTTCGCGTGCCAGTTCCAGATCACCGGCTTTCCATGCTTCGATAATACCTGTGAGTTCTTTGCCGTTATAGTTGGTTGTTCCACCGATACCGCCCTGTGCACCGCCCATAGCCAGACAAGGAAGGATCGTTTCATCCTGGCCGTGCAACATGTCAAATTTGCCATTTTTATATAAACGGCATTGGTTGTATTCATACAGGCTTTCGAAAGTATATTTGATACCGGCGAAATTAGGAATGCGACCGTCTACGGCTTCCAAGAATGCTACCATTGAGAGGAATGCTCCGTTGAAAGCTGGGATATGATAAAAATAGAAAGGAAGTGCAGGAGCGCCGCATGCTATTTCTTCGCAGTATTTCACCAATTCTTCAATGCGTCCTACTTTGGGGAAAGGAGGTGCCATTGCTCCGATACCCCATGCTCCGATTTTCTGAGCGTGTTCTGCTAGACGTTTGCTTGATTTTACACAAGTGCTTCCTACATGGACAATGACTTTGAATCCTTCGGGTGCTACTTCCATCCAGCGTTCAGCCAGTTTCATGCGTTCGTCTTCTGTCAGCATATAGCCTTCTCCGGAAGAACCATTGATAAATACGCCTTGAAGTCCGTTTCTAACCAATAGTTGGCAATAGGCTTCAATAGGTTCATAATTTACTTCTCCGTTCTCATAAAAGGGAGTAAAAGGTGCGTCAATTAATCCGTGAATCTTTTCCATAGCCTTTAATTTATTTGAAATGAATATTTTATATTACTTAATCATGTTGCGTGCAAATATATAAATGATTTATGAAAACAACAAGTGAAAACTAAATTTATTTATTAATAATCACTCTTTTAATAAATAGAAAGATGAATAAGCGACTTAGAAACGTTATTTAAATGTATATGGAAAATGGAATTGTTACAAAAAATGATAATTAGCTTACATCTTCTAAAATAATTTTTGAAAATTCTCTTTAAATGTGATTTGATTTCATAAAAAAATAACTATATTTGTGGACATTAACGGAATATTTTATTATGGGTGAGAATTTGTTGAAAGAAATTGAAAAGGGCTCAAAGATGGCTGTGATGAAGAAGAAAATCATTACCCATTATATTTATAGTGGAAGCTCTACGATTACAGATTTAGCAAGAGAGATGGATTTAAGTGTACCTACAGTTACAAAATTCATCGATGAAATGTGTGAGGAAGGTTACATTAACGACTATGGAAAGCTGGAAACCAGTGGGGGAAGACATCCCAGTTTGTATGGTTTGAATGCAGATTCCGGATATTTTGTAGGTGTTGAAGTGCGTCAGTTTTCCATTAACTTAGGGTTGATAAATTTTAAAGGAGATGTAGTTCAGTTAAAAATGAATGTTCCTTTTAAAGCGAAGAATACCCCTGAGAGTTTAGACGAATTGTGTAAGTTGATTAAACATTTTCTTCAAAAAGTCAGTGTTGAGAAAGATAAGATATTAAATATTAATGTAAATCTTTCCGGGCGTGTGAATCCGGATTTGGGATATAGTTACAGTATATTCAATTTTGATGAGCGCCCGTTGACGGATGTCATATCAGAAAAGGTGGGTGGTTATCGTGTCTCTATTGATAACGACACTCGTGCTATGATTTACGGTGAGTATATGCAAGGTGTTGTGAAAGGTGAGAAGAATATCATCTTTATCAATGTCAGTTGGGGATTGGGTATGGGAATTATCATTGATGGAAAGATTTATAAAGGAAAATCCGGTTTCTCTGGCGAATTCGGGCATAATTTTGGATATGAGAATGAGATTATCTGCCATTGTGGGAAAAAAGGATGCATAGAAACGGAAGTTTCGGGGGCTGCTTTGCATCGTATTCTGTTGGAACATATTAATAATGGTGAAAACTCTATTATCTCCAATACCAAGAAAAATTTGGAAGATTTGACCTTGGATGATATCATTGATGCGGTAAATAAGGAAGATTTGCTGTGTATTGAACTGGTGGAAGAAATCGGAGTGAAATTAGGTCGCCATGTAGCGGGACTTATTAATATATTTAATCCGGAGCTAGTCATTATTGGTGGTGCATTGTCACGTACAGGTGATTATTTGACACAACCCATCACTACAGCTATTCGAAAATATACACTGAACTTGATGAACCGTGATTCTGTTATTGTAGAATCTAAATTGAAAGAAAGAGCCGGGATCATCGGTGCTTGTATGTTGTCGCGCAGTAAACTGTTTGAATAAATATGTAGGTATTATAAAATAAGGGATGAGTCCATTACATGATTCATCTCTTATATTGTCTTCTTGTTAAGTTTAACTCTGAGCAAGCTTAATAAGTTAAGGAGTTAGTATTATGGTTGATAGAACACATGGTGAAACTAAACTTTGGGAATCTTTCATTAAAGGAGAAACGGCGGCATTTGAAGAAGTTTATCGACGCTATTATTCGTTATTGTATTCCTATGGAATTCGTATGGTAGGTGACAGAGAGCTGGTTGCTGATACCATACAGAATCTGTTCGTCAAGTTGATCTTAAATTGTAGGAATTTGCATTATACTGATAATGTAAAAGCGTATTTGCTTTGTTCTTTTAGAAATAAACTGCTGGATGCGTTTCAGTCTTTACGTCCTATGGAAGTGATTGAAGAATGCCATGAATTTTTTCCGATGGGCGAAGAAATAATAAATTCTTTATTTAAGAAAGATGATGTGGATGTGAAGAATGAAAGAAGGCTGGCTAAGGCAATTTCACGTCTTTCCGGTCGTCAGCGTGAAATTCTGTATTTATATTATGTAAAAGAATTGAGCCATCAGGAAATATCCGCTATCTTAGGTATGAATCCTCAATCAAGCAAGAATCTTTTGTCGCGTACATTGGCACGTTTGCGTGAATTCTTTTTCTCTGTTTCAACCATATGGATTTTCAGTATCTTGGTGCATTGTGTTCATGTGCCTGTGCGTAGTGTTTGGGCTTTTCACTTCTCTTGATTTAGCGAGTAGTCAATCATTGTTGTTTTATCATTTGGGCATGTTTTCATGGAATGAAGTGATATTTGTGTGATGAATAAGTTCTTTTATTTGTCATATAAGGTTTGTCTATTGGTTTTGCGAAGGCTCATGCAAAGAAAAGTGTGATTTCTTTTCTTTTTTATGAGTACCTTTTTTATCGGGCACCGTTTTCTTAATAAAAAGGTTTTTCGATGAAAAATAAAAAAACAATATATAATTCAGATGAATTTCGTAAAACAGTTCAATGCCTGACTGAGAAGATTCGGGAAGCAGATGAACTGGAATCTGTTGATGTAGACAAATCTTTTCAGGACGTGATGAAACGAGTAGGAAGGGAAAAAAAGGTTCCCCACAGACGTCATATTTATAGGTGGTCTTTGTCGATAGCGGCAGCGATTGCTTTGGCTTTAGTTATGAACTGGTGGAGTACCAATGTTGATGAGGGTACGGAGCTTGATATAGCATTGCTGAATGACACGACTTCCATTTGCGGTGATGAGGTGATTCTGATAACAGATAACCAAGCTATGAATCTGAAAAATGATGCTTCTTTAAAATATGATACTTTAGGAAGTTCGAATATTCAGCAGTATGCATTAAATACTAAAATATCCCAGGCTTCATCTGTAAAGAATGAAATGCATCAAATAATGGTTCCTAATGGGAAAAGAGCTGATATTACTTTTTCTGATGGTACTAGAATTTATATAAATTCAGGTAGTAAAGTGATATATCCGGATATTTTTGAAGAACGGAAACGTGAAATCTTGGTAGAGGGGGAGGTTTATCTGGATGTAGCCAAAAGGAAGGATTGCCCATTTGTTGTCAAAACAAGAGAGTTTGATATACGCGTGCTGGGTACTTCGTTTAATGTCTGTGCCTATAGGGAGGATGAGGCTGCATCTGTTGTTTTAGTACGTGGAAGCGTGGAAGTAACTACTGAGAATAAGAGCAAAGTAAGATTAGCACCTAATCAATTGGTGGATATTAAAGGCAATAAAACGCAGGTACGTAAGGTTGATGTGTCCGAATACATCAGTTGGAAGGATAATTTATTGCTGCTTCATCAAAGACCCGTAGGAGATGTTTTAAAGAAGCTTGAGCGGTATTATGGGTGTAAAATACGGTATGATGCAGAGATTACGACCTTGTCATTGTCAGGAAAACTGGATCTCCAAACAGATATTACCAATGTTATGGATAACTTATGTCTTTCATTATCATTGCATTATACAATAAATGATAAAGATGAAATCTATGTGAGCCTTAAATGAGAATTGTTGAACCTTAAAATACTTTAGCCTATGGAATAAAAGAAGGATGTAAAAAAAGAAAACCAGACAGTATTTGCCGTACTATCTGGTCACTGAATCGTTGTTTAATTATTTACCTTGAAATAAATAGAAAAAACAATCAAATATATGAAAAAATACACGAATAGAATAAAACTCATGCCTAAATTCACAAAATGTATGAGTTTAGCCATGATTTTAACATTTACAGGTTATGAAGAGGCTTTTGCGGAAATGAGTTATGCGGAACAAACCAGCTTTACCGTTTCCATGGAGAACCAGACTTTGAAGAGTGTGATTAATTGGGTAGAAAAAAATAGTCAATTTATTTTTATATATCGTACAGATATTGATTTGTCTCGTCGTGTCAATGTGGATGTACGAAATAAAACAATAGAGGAGGTACTGAAACAAATGTTTGCCGGTACTGATTTGGAATATCATATCCGTGACAGACAAGTAATAATTCGCAAGGCCATTTCTAGAGAAGAAACGCGTCCCATTGTTATGCAACAAGATAAAGTGACTGTCAAAGGTATAGTGACCGATGCCAAAGGAGAAGCAATTATTGGGGCTAATATAATAGAGAAAGGTACTACCAATGGTACTATAACTGATATAGACGGCCGGTTTACGTTAGTGGTAAGTGAAAAAGCGTCTTTGGTCTTTTCTTATATCGGTTATCTGACCCAAGAAATGTTGGTAGGGAAAAAAACGTTTCTGAATGTTCAGCTGCAGGAAGACAATAAGACTTTGGATGAAGTGGTGATAACAGGTTATGGGGGCACACAACTTCGTTCCAAGATGACTAATTCCATTGCTAAAGTTGACAATTCTACTTTAAGTACGGGGGCCCATACTAATCCGGCGCAAGCACTCTCTGGTGCAGTGGCAGGATTAAGGGTACAGCAAACTAGCGGTAATCCGAATTCCACTCCTACTTTGGTGCTTCGTGGTGGTACCAATCTGGATGGTAGCGGTTCACCTTTGGTTATTATCGATGGTGCTGTACGCGAGTCGTTGAGTGATGTGAATCCGGAGGATATCGAGTCTTTGGAGGTCATGAAAGATGCTGGTGCTACGGCTATTTATGGTGCGCGTGCTTCCAATGGTGTAATTCTTGTTACTACTAAAAGAGGTTCGGAAGGACATACGGAAATAAATTTGAGTGCGAAAGTCGGTTTCAATTTTTTTCATAGCCAGTATGAATTTTTGAATGCTCATGATTATTTGTATTATATGCGTTCGGCATTTTATCGGTCTTCGCATATATGGCAGGATAAATCGGGTGCTTGGCATGGATTTGCCAGTGATGCGACTTTATCCGGAACACAGCCTTACGGAACGGGAAACAGATATTTTGATGAAAAAGGGAATGTACTTAATGGTAATAAGGATAATACAGCTGTATGGGGTGTTATGAATTATACAAATGACCTGGCTTTCCTGTTAAAACAAGGTTGGCAGACAATGGATGACCCAGTGAATCCGGGACAAAAATTGATTTATTGTGATAATCAACTGAAAGATTATAATATCAAATCTCCGGCTATTACTCAGGATTATAACTTGAGTGTATCCGGTGGCAATGATAAAGGACATTATTATGCAAGCCTAGGCTATAATCGCAGCGAAGGAAATGCGATGAACAACTGGTATCACCGTTTGAACTTCACGATCAATGCAGATTATAAAATTAAGCCTTGGCTTACTTCTAATTCTTCTTTGACATTTACCGATGCCAAATGGGACGATGGTGGTGCAGGATATGCCGGTGAAGGTAATTTTTTCAGTACTACCTTGTCCGTTCCTCCTACATTCCGTGTGAAAAGTCCGGACGGTGATTGGTTGGCAGGCCCTGCCGTGGCTTCTTATGCTCGTGGCTGGACTACAGTGAAAGTGTATGAGGATGCATTGAATTATGATAATAATACGGACAAGTTTAATCTGAGCCAGTCTTTTACCTTTAATATAATGAAAGGATTGACATTCAAGACCACAGGAACTTGGTTCTATTTTGATGATAGCAGAGAGTTCTTCAAAGGGGACTATATTGTAGCTACAGGACCGGTGTATGATACTAATCATAGTACTTCCAACAAACATGAACGGCTTTTAGACCAGACTTACAATGGAATCTTGAATTATCAGACTACATTCCGGCAAGATCATTCTATGGATGCGATGGTAGGTGTAGAATATTATGACTCATACAAGAAAGGTTTTTCGGCATCTGGTTATGGATCTCCATTATCTGATTTTCAGGATTTGAATTATACTTCGACTGCTGCCGGAGTGCGGCAAATAGATTCTTGGCATTACAGACAGCGTATTCTTTCATTCTTTGGCAGAGTGAATTATGATTATAAGTCCAAATATTTGCTGAGCCTTGTTTTACGTCGCGACGGATACTCCAAACTGCCAAAAGATAACCGTTGGGGAACCTTTCCCGGTATATCAGCCGGTTGGGTATTGAGTAGAGAGAATTTTATGGAGTCTTGTAGCAATGTACTTTCTTATGCTAAAATTCGTGCTAGTTACGGAGCCAATGGAAATGTGTCTGGTGTACTGGATGCTAATGGTAATGTAGTGACAGGACTTGATTATTATACGGTTCAAGGTTCTTATGGTATTATGAAAGATAAAGATGGTAAAATAGTACCCAACTATAATGGCAAAGTTCCTTTGATGATAAACGATTTGCCTAATCCCACCATGAGATGGGAAAAATCGTACACATTCGAGACAGGTTTCGATATTGGTTTTCTGAATAACAAATATATCTTGAACTTCACCTATTATAATAGACATACACAGGATAAATTTGCAGAAATCACCCTGCCTTCTCATAGCGGAGTTTCTTCTTTCCTTTCTAACAATGGAGAAGTACAAAACCAAGGTATGGAGTTGGAATTGACTGCCAATGTTTTGCGTACCAAAGATTGGAAATTTACAGTTAGTATGAATACCGCTTATAATAAGAATAAGATTATCTCATTACCGTACAATGGATTGCCGAATAATATGCAGGATGCCTATCAGGTTTATACGGGACGCAAGCTGGCAGATGGTACCTATGAAAGACAATGGGTAGGTGGTTATCAGGAAGGACAGGAATATGGTGTGATTTACGCCTTTAAATCTCTTGGTATTTATAAGAGTGAGAGTGAGATTCCAGGCAATCTGATAGACAGATCCACTTATACGGAAAATGGAGCAGATGCCAAAGTGCTTTATGGCCCTGAAGCTTGGGCTAAATTGTCGGATGCCGAAAAGGAGAAAGGACTGCCTATACAGGCTGGTGATGTGAAATGGCAGGATGTGAATGGGGATGGTGTGATTGATGATTATGACCGGGTGAAATTGGGTAATACGATACCTCATTGGACCGGAGGCTTTAACATTAATACTTCATGGAAAGGGTTAACTTTGAACTGCCGTCTGGATTATGCTTTAGGCTATTGGGTACATGATTGGAAAACTCCTTGGATTATGGGTAATATGCAGGGAACATTTAATACCATTTCTTTAGTTAAAGATTCCTGGTCGGAAAGTAATCCGAATGGAAAATATCCGGTGTATGGATGGGCTGACTTTTTGGGCAAACGTAATTATGACAGAATATCGGACATTAATTGTTATCGTGGCGATTATTTGGCTTTTCGTGAAATAAGCCTGTCGTATTCCTTGCCTCAGAGTTGGATTCATAAATCCGGTTTGAGCAAGGTGGATGTTTCTGTAACAGCACAGAATTTGGGATATATTACAGCAGCCAAAAATATGGCGACCCCCGAATATGGTGTCAGTCAGAATGGAGGATATCCCCTCCCTAGAACAGTTGTTTTGGGTTTAAATGTTACATTCTAATAAATAGGAAGGATTATGAAGAAAATATTTTATAGCATATTGTTGAGTGGGATGATGGTATTGTCTGCTTGTGATGCGTTGGACCTGTCTCCTGAAGATTATTATGGCTCTAATGATTTTTGGAATCAGAAGTCTCAGGTAGAAATGTTTATGACTGGTATTCATGCCGATTTAAGAGATAAATATCAGATGCCTGTCACATTGGGAGAGTTCAGAAGTGAGATTCTGATAAGTGATGTTACTTCTATGGGTGAGGGGGTATATGGTCCGCCTATGACTAATAATCTGCTTACGAAAGATAATACCGGTGTCGATGATTGGTATGAGGTGTACCCAAATATCATGCATATAAATTTGTTTATCAGAAATGTAGATAAAGAAATTGATTATCTGACTGGAACGGAGAAATCATTTTATTTGGGACAGGCTTATGGCTTGCGTGCATATTACTATTTCTATCTTTATCGAACATTTGGTGGTGTGCCGTTAGAGACGGAACCGAAAGTTACCGAGGGTAGCATTGATATTACGCAATTATATAAGGCTCGTTCTACTCCGGAGGAAACGTTGGAGTTTATCAAAGAAGATATTAATAAATCCGAAGCTTTCTTCAATGAGTCGGATAAGAAGATGTCCAACCAATATGAATGGTCTTATCATGCAACGGAACTTTTGAAGGCCAAGATATATATGTGGTCTGCCAAAGTCACTACAGGATTACCAGATGATGATATTGCAGGGGATCATATAGCTACTCTGACTGCCGTAGATCCTAATAACAGTGACTTGTTGACAGCAAAGAAGGCTTTATTGAATTTGGTGAACCAACAATTCGAACTGCTTCCAAACTTTGCGGATTTATGGACTCCGGAAGGGAAGAAGAATAAAGAGATCATTTTCGCTCTGTGTTTTAATAAGAATGAATTGACCAATTGGGGGGCGAACTGGTTCTATAATGTAGCCTTGTTTACCAATGCTACGGACTTGGATGGAAATAAATATGGTCCGGATCCGTTGAAGCTATTGACAGCCGGACCATTACGTTATGAGTATAAAGTGCCGTTTATTGAGATTTATGATAAGGAAGATACTCGTTTGGATGCTACTTTCTTTCAATATATGTTCGAAGGAAAGACTCGTGGCGCTTGTTGGAAAAAACTGATGGGACATACGGATGGAGGAACTCATTATTATGATTCAGATGTACCGGTATATAGATATGCTGATGTTTTGTTGATGCTGGCCGAGTGTGAAAACGGGTTGGGAGCTCCGGATAAATGTGCTGCATATATAAATGAGGTACGTAAGCGTGCTTATGGTGATAAATTTGAACAACATAAATATATTGCAGGAGATTATGCGGATAATGAGTGGGCTATTTTGCAGGAACGTGATAAAGAGTTTGTAGGTGAGGGAAGCCGCTGGTTTGATTTATTGCGTTTACGTGATTCCAACGGAAAACCTTTTGTCTTTTCTGTTAAAGCGCATTATGGAAGTTCATTGCCTATATTAACAGAGGATAAGGCGTATATGATGTTGTGGCCTGTTAATGTGGAAGTTTTGAATGGAGATCCGGAAATCAAGCAGACTCCGGGGTATGAATAATAGTGAGATAATATGATGATAATGAAAAGATTGCTCTTTTTAGTATCTGTATGCAGCTTATGTATGGTTGGTAATTCTCAGAATTACCAACCTGAGAAGCATGCAGTTGTGAAATCAGATCGTGGGGATGGACGGTTACTAAGTACTTATGCCATTGTTCATGAGATGTTGAAAGATACACATCCCCAATATGCTTACCGTTCCGGTATGTCCGCACAGGAATTTACGCAATGGCAGGATGGAGTGCGTGCTGCGATGGTGGAGATCATGAAGTTTCCCGAGATAAAGAGACAACCGTCTCCTGTCTGTGTGAAAACGGAAAAAAAAGAGGGATATATTTTAGAGAAATGGGAGTTCTATCCTTTTCCAAAGTCAGTTTCCACTTTTCTGGTTTTGAAACCGGAACATTTGAAGGGTGCAGTACCCGGAGTTTTGTGCATTCCGGGGTCCGGAAGGACCAAAGAAGGATTGGCCGGTGAGCCCGGCATCTGTGATAAGTTAACTGAGGATTATAATAATCCCAAAGTAAGTATGGCTTTGAATATGGTTAAAGAAGGTTATGTGGCGGTAGCGGTGGATAATGCCGCTGCCGGAGAAGCCTCCGATTTGGAATGTTATGATAAAGGATGGAATTATGACTATGATGTTGTTTCCCGTTTTTTGCTTGAACTGGGATGGAGTTGGCTAGGGTATACTTCTTATCTGGATATGCAGGTACTGAATTGGATGAAAGCCCAGTCTTATATCCGAAAGGACAGGATTGTGATTAGCGGATTCTCATTAGGTACAGAACCGATGATGGTCTTGGGGGTGTTGGATAAGGATATTTATGCTTTTGTGTACAATGATTTTCTATGCCAGACTCAGGAACGTGCCGTTGTAATGACTAAACCTGACAAGGAAAACAGACGTCCTTTTCCAAATTCTATCCGTCATCTGATACCTGGTTATTGGAGGTATTTTAATTTTCCAGATGTTGTTGCGTCATTAGCTCCTCGTCCTATCATTTTTACAGAGGGAGGGTTGGACCGTGATTTCCGTTTGGTACAATCTGCTTATGCTGCTAGTGGAAAACCGGAAAATGCGGAGTTTCATCATTATCCGAAGTTTGCTGATAAGGCAGTTAGAAAAGATGTGGAGCACCTTGATGAAGGACTGGATTCAAAGACCTATTTCGAAACGGTCAATGTAGATCCTCCTTCTCATTATTTTAAAAACGAACTGGTTATTCCTTGGTTACGCAAAGTTTTAAAGTAACGTGAGTTCGAAATAAAATCAAAAAATAGCAAGTTGTCCGTCATTGACAAAC
>ERZ791802.156-NODE-156-length-82971-cov-9.275315_pt1 | contig 82971 bp, 50 predicted proteins | sample MGYA00510308_ERZ791802 | MGnify/ENA primary metagenome ERZ791802 (study PRJEB30046, sample SAMN00792028) | human gut metagenome | study: EMG produced TPA metagenomics assembly of the A metagenome-wide association study of gut microbiota in type 2...
ATTCTCAAACATGGCACGCTTATAGCCAAAGTATTCCGTGAGTATGGGTTCTATCTTCTTTAATTCTGGAATTGGTAGTATGTAATCTCTCATATCGCTTCTTAATGTTGGCGCTGTAAAGTTAACAAGAATAATCCCACCTGCAATAATTACAAGTGGGATTAATTGAATGTACTATAATAAGTTCTTCATTGCATCATCTATCTGTTCGTTATCGAAACTATCAAGGTATATTTGTGTTGTTGCTAAATCAGAATGTCCTAGCGCTTCACTTATTAATGCAATATTTACTCCTGATTTCTTCAATACAGTCGCAAACGAGTGACGAGCTACATAAGTAGTTAAGTTAATATCAAGTCCTGATTGTGTAGCTATTAATTTAAGATTACTGTTAACCTTACTTAATATCTTATGGATTCTATTCTGTTTCTGCAATGCTGTCTTATGTACTTCTACATTTAGAATGGGAAATAAATATCCATGACTATCAGGGGCATACCGTTCAATAATTCTTAAAGCTGCATCAGATAATCCCAACTTAATAAGTTTACCTGTCTTCTGCCGTATATAATGTAACCTCTTGCCGTCAACAATGTTCTTACTTGTTAAATTGGCAATATCAGTAAAATTGATTCCACCACATAAATAACTAAACATGAATATATCCTTACTTAATTGTACGTATTGTCGCTTACCAACAGAAGATATATCGGCTGTCAGCTTCATTATATCAGCTTTGGCTATAGCCCTCTTCTCTGTGCTGACATCAAATTTACCAATCTTGTATTCATTGAAAGGATAGTCTGATTTACGTGCATATTTATTCTCAATAGCCTTATTATATGTACTACGTAAAGTACGTAACATCAAACTCATAGTTGTCTCTTTGTTACCTTTAGAACGTAACCATTTCTCATAATTACAAAGCCATGAAGGGTTAATTGCGCTGAATGGAATATCTAAATTACCTTTAGTGAAGGTATAAAGAGAATTATATGAAGATTTATAAATGAGTCTATTGCCACATTTACTCTCATCTGCATATTGTTTTATTAAATCCTGATAGAACTCACCAACTGTCTTATGTTTAACTGTCTTATCTGTATCATTGAGAAGAAGCATATTGGCGGTATACTCCCTGTCATCTGATTTTAATTCTAACATTCGTTGCTGAAGTTCTGCCTGCTTATTGAGGATTATCTTCTGAATGTATTCTCTATTTGGGCAACTAGGTTTAAGCCTATTTCTAGTAAAGTCCCAATACTTAACAGGAATAGAAATTCCCAAACTCTGATACTTCTTCTTACCATCCTTACAGATACGTAACATTAATGGTACTTCTCCATTTGCAAGCGTCTTCCACTTACAACATACGACGTTAATGGTTGCATTCATGACAAATTTTGGTTGAACTCTTGGTTGAACTTTAGTCAGTTCAACCACCGTTTAACGTCTTATTCTATAAACAAAAATCAGGTAGCCATACTAAGATAACTACCTGATTATCAGCGGAGCGGTAAACGAGGCTCGAACTCGCGACCCCCAGCTTGGGAAGCTAGTGCTCTACCAACTGAGCTATTACCGCATTGTTACGTTTCTCTGCAAAAAGCTTTCTGAAACGGTGATGCAAAGGTAAACATAATTTTTATATCTCAAATAAAATCTTTGAAATTTTAATGCAGGAAAAAGTATCTTTCATATTTGTTTTACTGATGGAATAATCTCTGTGCCTTGTGAAATGAACAAACCTGTCTTTTTATCTGTTAGAATAGCTCAAAAATAGATATAACCTAACCAGTATGAAAAAAAATAAGTTACTTTTTGTACTATTGACTTTGTGTTTTTCCATTATTCGGGTAGATGCACAGACACCATTAAGTTTCGAAGAATCGTTGCGTCTTCTTAATCAGGGAAATCAGAGCCTGAAGATTGCTGATAAAGGAATTGAGATAGCCAAAGCGGAACGTGACAAGCTCAATGCTTTCTGGTATCCCAGTCTTCAGTCTACGGGAGCATTTGTACATATGTCCGAGAAGATTGAAGTAAAACAGCCGTTATCACAGTTTACAGACCCGGCTAAAGACTTTGTACATTCCATTATCCCGGATGACCAAATTATTTCATCCATATTGGATAAGATAGGAGCAAATACGCTTGTTTTTCCTTTGACCCCGAGAAACCTGACTACTGTCGATTTATCTGCGGAATGGGTGCTGTTCTCCGGTGGTAAGCGTTTTCGTGCTACTAATATAGGTAGAACAATGGTGGACCTGGCACGGGAAAACCGGGCACAAGTATCCGCCGGGCAACAGAATTTATTGGCCGAGAGCTATTATGGATTACGATTGGCGCAACAAATCGTGACTGTTCGCGAAGAAACCTACAACGGACTGAAGAAGCATTATGAGAATGCCTTGAAACTTGAAGCGGCCGGAATGATTGACAAAGCAGGACGACTTTTTGCGCAAGTGAATATGGATGAAGCAAAACGGGCATTGGAAGCCGCACGTAAGGAAGAAACCGTAGTGCAAAGCGCGCTCAAAGTTTTATTGAATAAAAAGGATACCGATGAGAACATCATTCCCACCTCTCCCCTTTTCATGAATGATACCATCCCGCCCAAGATGCTTTTTGACCTCTCCGTGAATAGTGGAAACTATGTGCTCAACCAACTACAATTGCAACAGCATATTGCCAAACAAGAGGTGCGGATTGCTCAAAGCGGTTATCTGCCGAATATAGCCCTTTTTGGAAAACAAACCCTATATTCGCATGGCATTCAGAGCAATCTACTGCCACGTACCATGATAGGAATTGGCTTTACGTGGAATCTCTTTGACGGGTTAGACCGTGAGAAGAAAGTACGGCAGTCCAAACTGACAGAGCAGACGTTGGCCTTGGGACAGATGAAAGCCCGCGACGAGCTTGCTGTCGGAGTGGACAAGCTTTATACGCAACTACAAAAAGCGCAGGACAATGTAAAAGCCCTGAACGCTACGATTGCTTTAAGTGAAGAACTAGTGCGCATCCGAAAGAAATCTTTCACAGAAGGGATGGCGACCTCTACCGAAGTTATTGATGCTGAAACCATGCTTGCCAATGTAAAAGTGGCTCGCCTGGCAGCATATTATGAATATGATGTGGCACTGATGAATTTACTTTCACTTTGTGGCACACCTGAACAATTTGCAAACTATCAACCTAAACCGTAACAAACAATGAAACTAGCCAGCAGAACCCTTTCATGGGCTTTCGTCATTATTATGTTAGCTGTGGGCATCTTCACGGCTCTTGGAATCATATTGCTGCATAAACAACCAATGGTGCTTCAAGGACAAGCAGAAGCAACAGAAATCCGTATTAGCGGGAAACTCCCCGGACGTATAGATACATTTTTCGTTCAGGAAGGAGACTGGGTGCGCCAAGGCGATACACTTGTCGTCATCAATAGCCCTGAGGTACATGCCAAATATCAGCAAGTGAATGCTTTGGAACAGGTTGCCGTGCAACAAAACAAGAAAATAGATGCAGGAACCCGCCGTCAGATTGTAGCTACCGCATTGCAACTATGGAACAAAACAAAAAGTGACCTCGGTCTCGCTGAAACGACTTATAACCGTATTCTTACCTTATATAAAGATAGCGTGGTCACTTCGCAGAGAAAAGATGAAGTGGAAGCGATGTACAAAGCGGCTGTCGCTGCCGAGCGTGCAGCCTATGAACAATACCAGATGGCTGTAGACGGTGCACAGCAGGAAGATAAAGCGTCTGCCGCCAGTATGGTGGATGCCGCCCGAAGTACAGTAGACGAAGTCTCCGCTTTATTGGTCGATGCCCGGCTGACAGCCCCCGAAGACGGGCAAATAGCGACCATCTTTCCAAAACGCGGAGAGTTAGTCGCTCCGGGAACTCCAATTATGAATCTGGTAGTGATGGATGATGTACATGTCGTGCTCAATGTGCGCGAAGACCTGATGCCACAATTCAGGATGGGAGAAACATTTGTCGCAGACGTACCTGCCATCGGCAAAAAGAATATTGAATTTAAAATCTATTATATTAGTCCACTGGGCAGCTTTGCTACCTGGAAGTCGACAAAACAGACCGGAAGCTATGACTTGCGTACTTTCGAGATTCACGCCCGTCCCACTCAAAAGGTGGACGATTTGCGCCCCGGTATGTCTGTGTTATTGACACTTGATTAATGAATGTAGCAAAATCAATCATAGAATGGATTCATCACACAGATATTCACCTTTTCGTTCCGTAATGCTCAGGGAGTGGAGGCGAATGACTTCACGGCGTCTTTATTTCGGCGTCTGTATTATTTTGCCGTTGTTTACCCTCTTCTTTATGGCTACAATCTTCGGCAACGGGCAGATGGAGAATATTCCTGTCGGCATTGTCGATCAGGATAATACCGCCACTTCCCGGGCTATCGCCCGGAATATCTCTGCCGTGCCTACTTTTAAAGTGACGAAGCATTATATAAATGAAGCGGCTGCCCGCGAAGCCGTGCAAAGGAAAGAAATATACGGCTATCTTTCCATTCCCCCGAAATTTGAGCAGGATGCCACCACCGGAAAAAATGCTACCCTCTCCTACTATTATCATTACGCTTTGCTATCGGTAGGCGGTGAGCTGATGGCAGCTTTTGAAACATCATTGGCCCCCGTGTCCCTTTCGCCTATTGTGATGGAAGCCGTATCTTTGGGAGTGGAACAACAGCAGATTACCACATTCCTACTGCCTGTACAAGCCAGTAATCATCCGATATACAATCCCAGTCTGGATTATTCGGTTTATCTGAGCCAGCCTTTTTTCTTTGTCCTGTTTCAGGTCTTGATTCTGCTGACTACCGTATATGCAGCCGGCATTGAAATCAAATTTCGCACGGCGACCGACTGGCTGGCTACCGCCAAGGGCAATATGGTGACCGCCATTTTGGGTAAATTGCTCCCCTATACCATTATATATATACTGATAGGATGGTTTGCCAATTATGTCATGTTCGGTATCCTGCACATTCCTTTTCAAGGGAGTTGGTGGTTTATGAATATGATAACTGCGCTCTTTGTTGTCGCGACGCAGGCGCTCGGGTTATTTTTATTTTCCTTGTTTCCGGCGGTATCACTGGTTATCAGCGTCGTTTCCATGGTCGGTTCTTTAGGGGCTACCTTGTCCGGAGTTACTTTTCCGGTTCCCAATATGTATCCGCTGGTGAGAGATGCTTCTTATCTTTTTCCTGTCCGTCATTTTACGGAAATAATGCAAACGATACTTTATGGGGGTGGCGGGTCCGTCCATCTTTGGCAGTCGGCAGTGATACTATGTATTTTCCCGCTGCTGGCCTTGTCGCTGCTTCCCCATTTAAAACGAGCTATAGAAAGTCATAAATATGAAAACATTAAATAGAATCCAGCAATTATCGTTCATTATCCGCCGGGAGTTTCTCGCCATAAGCACTAGTTATGCCGTTCTGTTAGTGCTGATGGGCGGAATCTTCATGTATGGGTTACTCTATAATTATATGTATGCCCCCAATATTGTAACAGATGTGCCTGTTGCCGTAGTGGATAATTCGCATAGTGAACTAAGCCGTAATTTCATCCGTTGGCTGGATGCCACCCCGCAGGCGGAAATATACAATCAGGCAATAGATTATCACGAAGCCAAAGAATGGATGAAAGAGGGTAAGGTGCAAGGAATAGTCTATCTGCCCCATGATTTTGAAGAACGGGTATTTCGTGGGGAAGAATCCGTATTCTCCCTATATGCGACGACCGACGCGTTTTTGTATTTTGAAGCATTGCAAGGAGCCTCTTCGCGTGTCATGTTGGCAATTAATGACAAATACCGACCGGATGGAGCAGTGTTTCTTCCACCGCAGGGATTATTGGCGGTAGCTATGGCAAAACCGGTGAACGTAGCAGGGACTGCACTCTATAATTATACGGAAGGATATGGTTCCTATCTGATTCCGGCAGTTATGATGATTATTATTTTCCAGACTTTGCTGATGGTTATCGGCATGGTGACCGGAGACGAACATACCAATCGGGAAATTCGTGCCTATACGCCTTTCGGACAGGGATGGGGAGTCGCAATTCGCATTGTGGCAGGAAAAACGTCCGTATATTGTACTCTGTATGCTGTTTTTTCTTTCTTTTTGCTAGGCTTGCTTCCCTACTTTTTCAGTATCCCTAATATCGGAAACGGATTGTATATTATATTATTGCTGATTCCTTATCTGATGGCAACTTCTTTTCTGGGACTGGCAGCTTCCCGATATTTTACAGATTCAGAAGCTCCGTTACTCATGATTGCCTTTTTTTCAGTCGGATTGATTTTCCTTTCCGGAGTTTCTTATCCGATGGAATTGATGCCTTGGTACTGGAAAGCCGCACATTATATTCTTCCCGCCGCACCGGGCACACTTGCCTTTGTAAAACTGAATTCTATGGGAGCCGATATGGCGGATATAAAACCGGAATATCTAACCCTGTGGATTCAGGTTATCGTTTATTTCATATTAAGTGTATGGGTATATAAAAAGAAATTGGCAAATAAAAAACTTTCCAAATGAAATTTTAATGAAAAGAATATCTCCTGTTTCTTTGTTTCTTTCATTGGTTTTGTATAATTTCGTTGACTGTTATCACTAGAAGTAGTATAAAACAAATACTAACATGAAATACATTATCTATATTCTCTTCTTTTTTCCTGTTTGGGTCACTGCACAAACATACAAGTATATAGGAACTGAAGATGGATTGAGCAACCGGAGAATATTCAGTATCCAAAAAGACGATCAGGGATATATGTGGTTTCTTACCGATGAAGGTATGGATCGCTATAACGGTAAGGACATAAAGCATTACAAACTAAATAAGGATGACAGTACGCTTGAAGCTCCCATCCATTTGGGGTGGATATATACCAAGCCTCATATAGGGACATGGGTCATTGGCAAGCAGGGACGGATTTTCCAATATGAATTAAAGTATGACGACTTTAAAATGGTGTACAAGTTGCCGAATAGCCTGGAAACGATTAGTTATGGCTATATGGACAACAATGATAATATATGGTTATGCCGTAAGCATTCCATATTGCTTTATAATGTCGGAGACGCCCGGATAGTCCAATTCCCCAATATACTGCATAGCAATATAACAGCAATAACACAAGTGGACGAGCACCATTTCTTTATAGCGACAGAAACGGGAATCCGATATGCCAAGCTGGAAAACGGTGAACTGGAAATTATTCCTGTTGAAACGCTTGACTATTTTCATGCGCAAGTGAACGAACTGTATTACCATCAAGCATTAAAAAGATTGTTTATCGGTTCATTTGAGAGAGGAATGTTCGTATATGATATGAATAGCCGGGAAATAATAAAACCCGAAGCCGATTTAAGTGATGTAAATATAACTTGTATCTTTCCATTGGACGAGTCGCAGCTATTAATATCAACAGAAGGAATGGGGGTATATAAGATCGACATAAACACTTGTAAGCTGGAACATTACATTGTGGCAAACTATCAAAGTTATAATGAAATGAATGGTAATAATATCAATGATATCTTTGTTGATGAAGAAGAGCGGATATGGCTTGCCAATTACCCGACCGGCATTACGATAATAGATTATCGATATGAAAATTACCATTGGTTGAAGCATGCCATGGGGAATAAACAGTCATTAATCAATGATCAGGTACATGCCGTGATTGAAGACAGTGAGGGCGATTTATGGTTTGGCACCAGTAACGGCATCAGTCTTTATAATTCAACAACAGGGCAGTGGCATTCATTCCTGAGCTCTTTTAACGAACAATTGAAAGATAAAAATCATATCTTTATTACTTTGTGCGAAGTATCTCCCGGCATTATCTGGGCAGGTGGCTACACTTCGGGTATTTATAAAATAAACAAGCATACATTATCTGTCGAATACTTCTCCCCTTACCTGCTCACTTCTATCAATATGCGTCCGGACAAATATATTCGTGATATGATAAAGGACTCGAAAGGTAACATATGGTCGGGCGGATATTATAACTTGAAATGTTTTGATCTGGAAACCAAAAAGGTGCGTTTGTATCCCGGAGTGAGTTCTATCACTTCTATTGTGGAGCATGACAAGGAACATATGTGGATTGGCACGGCTACCGGATTGTATTTGTTGAATAGAAATTCCGGCCAATACCAGTATATTGAAGCAGAGATGGGAGCGGCTTATATCAATTCGCTTTATCAGGCTGACAACGGCTCGTTATATATAGGAACAAATGGCTCAGGAGTGTTTGTGTACAATATACAGAACCATACTCTTGAACACTACTATACGGATAATTCGGCATTAGTCTCCAACCGGATATTCACGATATTGCCGGAAGTGGACGGACGTATCATGATGAGTACGGAGAATGGGGTCACATGTTTCTTCACCAAAGAAAAGAACTTTCATAACTGGACTAGAGGAGAAGGATTACTACCTGCTTATTTTAATGCCTCTTCGGGTACATTACGCAAAAATAAAAGTTTTGTTTTCGGTAGTACGGACGGGGTTATCGAAATTCCTGAAAATGCCAGATTCCCCCGTTATAAGTTTTCAAAGATGATATTCAGCGACTTTCATATTTCTTATCTACCTGTCTATCCGGATAGTGAGGACTCCCCTTTGCAGGAATGTATAAACGACACAGAAGTGTTGAAGTTGAAATATGATCAAAACACTTTTTCTCTCAATGTCTCTACTATCAATTATGACTCTCCTGACAATACGCTTTATTCTTGGAAATTAGAAGGATTCTATGAGAAATGGACACAGCCGGGAACAACAAATCTGATTCGTTTCACCAATCTGCCGCCAGGAAAATATACGCTTCGTGTGCGTGCCGTATCCAGAGAGGAACATGATGTTGTCTTTGAGGAGCGTGCGATGAAGATCATTATCACGCAGCCTTTCTGGTCTAGTTGGTGGGCTATCTTGTGCTATGTCTTGTTTATAATATGGGGAATCTCTTTCATTATACGTACGATGAACCTGAGAAAACAAAAGAAAATATCAGATGAAAAAACGCAATTTTTTATCAATACAGCCCATGACATACGTACTCCGCTGACTTTGATAAAGGCGCCTTTGGAAGAATTGCTCGAAGAGGAGACTCTTACAGAGGTTGGGGTAACCCGTACAAAAACTGCGTTGAGGAATGTAGATTCTCTTTTGAGACTGACTAGTAACCTTATTAATTTTGAACGTGCTGACGTATATTCTTCCGAGTTGTATATATCCGAATATGAGCTGAATACTTATATGAAAGAGGTGTGTGCCGCATTTACCAATTATGCCAGTATCAAACATATAGACTTTACTTACGAAAGCACTTTCAGTTATATGAATGTATGGTTCGATAAAGAAAAGATGGATTCTATTCTGAAAAATATAATATCGAACTCGTTAAAATATACGCCGGAAAACGGAAAAGTCAGTGTCTTTGTCTCTGATACGAATGACTCGTGGAAAGTGGTGATAAGTGACACCGGCATCGGGATTCCTTCTGCTGAACAAAATAAGTTGTTCAAATTGCATTTTCGTGCCAGCAATGCCATTAACTCCAAAGTTACGGGTAGTGGCATAGGGTTGATGCTGGTGAATAGGTTGGTTCGTCTTCATAATGGAAAAATCAATATAGAAAGTACCGAATATCAGGGGACTACTGTCAAGATTGTTTTTCAGAAAGACAATAGGGCTCTTCAGAAGCCGAATCAGAAACCCGCCCCTGAACCTGCATTGGAAACGCCGGAACTGACTGCTCCGGCCACGTTCAAAAGTATCGCCAATGCAGCCAATAATGCGGATTTACAGCGTATCCTTGTTGTAGAGGATAATGATGAGTTACGTTCCTACCTGGTTAATTTACTTTCTCCGTTGTATAATGTACAGACTTGTGCCAATGGTAAGGAAGCACTGATTATCATAAAAGAATTTTGGCCGGAACTTGTCCTTACTGATGTGATGATGCCCGAAATGCGAGGTGATGAGCTATGTGTCGCTATAAAGAATGATATTGAGACTTCACATATTCCAGTATTGCTGCTTACGGCATTGGGAGAAGAAAAAGATATTCTTGAAGGACTGTCGATTGGGGCGGACGAATATATAATCAAGCCTTTCAATGTGACAATATTGAGAGAGAGTATCAAGAATCTATTGACCAACCGGGCATTGCTACGTAGCAGATATGCGAGCCTGGAAACGGATATGCAGTCAATGATTCCATCAGCTAAAGGAACAAATAGCCTTGACTGGAAATTCATATCGGATGTAAAGAAACATATTATGGATAATATTGACAATACAGAACTCAGTGTGGTTATGCTCTGTGAACTGCAATGCATGGGGCGTACAAGTTTATATAACAAGCTGAAAACATTAACCGGATATACCCCAAATGGTTTTATTCAACTTACTCGTGTGAAACGCGCTGCAGTGCTCTTAAAAGAAGGACAGCATAATATCAATGAAATTTCTGACATGACCGGATTCTCCGATAGCAAATATTTCCGGGAAGTATTTAAGAAACACTATAAGATGAGTCCGAGCCAATATGCAAAATGTGGGGGAAACATCTCTCCTGTTACTTTGGAAGAGGATGAAGACGAAACGGATGACGCAAACGAATAATATTTTTTTCAAGCTTGTGATATGACAATATCAAATATATGAATAATGTAACGATATAGGAAGTGATACTTTCACTAAGTGATTAAATGGAAACATATAAATTCAAAAAGAGTCTGGCATCAACCGATACCAGACTCTTTTTACTTAATCAGACTTATATTGAACTGACGTTATATTGTTATTTGCGAATCAGATATTTAATGAATAAATAACCGCCGAATACTTGCAGGCACATTCCGGGAATACCGATACGGAAATCCTGAACAGCTCTATAGAAGTTGCCGATGTAAGCCCATTCTCCTAATGTCCCTATGGATTGGTATGTAAGTACTACACCTGCCAGAAGAAGGATGGAGATATGTCCAGAACGTTGTGCAGTCCATCCGGCAGCAACAGCCAGCAATACGGATTTCAATAAGATGGCAGGCAATGCGGACGGCATGGGCATTCCGAAGAGTACACAGTTTATAACGGGCGAAAGGATAGCGGTCAGCAGCCCTACTTTCCAACCATATTTATACGCACCGATCAGCGTAAAGAAATAGATTGGCAGCCAGGTTATTCCTCCTTGTGGGATGAGATGAAAGAGTTGGGGAAAAAGCATATTACCAATGATAAATAACGAGGCTGCCAAATAGGTATTTACATTGTTGTAGTTCAGCGAATAGAGTTTTACAGTAGTTGATTCCATATTCATTTTATTATTTAAAACTTCAAATTAATACCACCCATAAATGTAGCTTTCGGCATAGGATAGCCGGCATTTATCTCATAACGTTGCGCAAGCAGGTTCTCCCCTTTCACAAAGAGATTGGCGAAACGGCACACACGATAATTCCCCCGAAGATTCCATAAAACAAATTCTTCTTGTTGTTCACGCTCTTTGGTGACAGAGGTATAAAGCCCTTTCACATATTGCAGCCCCGTCGATACGCTCCAACGCCCCGAAGAATAATCGACTCCCGCATACAGTTTATGTTCGGGAGCGGCAAGAACCGGATTCTCCATATGCAGCCAACTATAATTGGCATTGATATTCCAATGCGAATTAATGTGATAATTGATATTGGCCTCGACACCCCAGTTCTCGATTTCCCCGGAATTGATATTCAATGGCGGAACCAGTCCGTTTGACATTATTATATTATCACCATTGATATAGTAAAGATTCACTCCATAAGATAATGCCCCGTCCAGTAAACGCTGCGAATAGGAAAGTTCATAACTCATCAGTTTTTCCGGTTGCAGTTCAGGGTTGGCAGGGGCGAACATATACATTTCACGAATCGTCGGGTTACGGTATCCTTTGCTGACCATTGCTTTGAGTTCCGCGCTTTTCGGCAGATGAAATGCTAATCCTCCTTGCGGTATCCATTCTGTGCCTACATGAGAATGGTGGTCTACACGGATACCAGCATCCAATGAAAACCAATTGTTTATGTCCTGACGGAAATCAACATATCCTGCAAATTCATCCAGTTGTTTGTCAACTCCCGGCTTACGTTCGCCCGTAGCTACCACTTTATTCCACGATTCACCACCGAAATGCTGATAATCAACCCCTGCCGTAATACGATTGCCGGCAAAGAAAGTCGCACTCTGATACCACGATACGCCCAGCATCTTGTCTTTAGAATTGAAATGCGCTGTCTGCGGTTCTTTTCCCGACTGATAACCATCGTTTATCTTGTGCCGTCCCCAGTTATAGAAAAAGCTCAATGCTCCCGATGTATTGTTATAATGATTTTCCAATGCGAATGAAGTCATTCCACGAGTGATACGCGAATCATTGTCGATAAGTGGAACTTGAATCGTTCCGGGGTTGGAAGCATTGAAATGAGTGACGTTGACGTCACCCGCTAGTTTCCAAAAAGAGCTTATCTCATAACCCAGTTTTGCATATCCGCCGTATTGTTCGAATTCCATATCAGGACGATGCCCGTCCGTCCGGTTGTAAGAACCGGTTACGATGCTGCTGAAACGTCCCTTTTTTACACGGTTGGAAAACTCGGTCTGCAATGTATTATATGAACCATATCCTACTTGCATATTGGTATTTATCCCCTCTTCCTCTTGCTTGCGGGTGACGATATTGATAACTCCTCCCATAGCATTTGAACCGTAAAGCACGGATGCAGGGCCGCGCAAAACCTCTACCCTTTCCGTCATCATGGATTGGTAAGCATCTGCTATCGGATGCCCCATCAGTCCCATATACTGCGGGTGACCGTCTATTAAAACTAACAATCCTGCCGTAGGACTGCCACCGACACCCCGCAGGCTCATACCTCCCGCCGCTCCGGTGGAGACGCCATATCCCATGATACCGCGACTGGTAGTGAACAATCCCGGAACCTGTTCCGTCAGCAACGGTAAAAGAGAGGGTTCGTACCTTTTCTCAATCTGTTGTCGCCCTACTACGGAGATAGTCATCGGAAGATGGCGTACATCCGTCTCATTCCGTGTTCCCGTGACTACTACCTCGTCAATGACGTAGTTTCTTCGGAACTGTGTACTGTCTTTTTTATTCTGTGCCACTCCCTGAACAGAAAGCAGACCGGCGAGCAGAAACAGACAAGTTGTATCTTTTCTCATATTTTATTCCGTGTATCTGATTCTTTCTTTTACTTCTTGCTTCTGACTTTCTCAAGAAAGTCACGAATCATCGGTAAAATAGCTTCAGCAGATTCTTCTTCACTACACATCGTTTCTACAGGACACCATCCCGTGCGGTCGCGATTCCATATAAAAGGTACTTCCTGCCCGAAACCGACTTTTACATCCGATGTCCGAAACAAGTCCATAGCTTTAGAACTGATAATATCTGTGTACAGTTCTTTTATACCACCTGAAATCATCAGGGCTGCCGCCCCTTTCCCGACAACCTTATCGGCAATCAAAGCTCCTTTCAGGAAATCCGGTTCCAGAGTCAGCAAATCATATAAGTCAGCCACCCCGCGTTGGGTAAAAGTACGTACCTTTCCTTTGTTGGCAATCACGCAGGAATATCCCCCGCTATGTAATAAATTGATTAATTCTTCCATTATAAAGTTCCTTGTTTCAGTTGTTCGACAAATTGGTCTATCCTATGCAACTCTTTGGGTATATCTATGTTTTGCGGACAATGCGCCACACACTGGTTGCATCCGATACAATGGCTTGCCTGACGAAGTTTCGGCACGCTGCGGTCATAACCGACGAGGAATGCGCGACGGGCTTTGGCATAGTTTTCATCCTGTCCGTTCTTGGGCACATTCCCTTCGTTGACACAACGGTTATAATGTAGGAGAACAGCCGGAATATCCAGTCCGTACGGGCAAGGCATACAATACTTGCAGTCATTGCAGGGAATGGTAGGATATTTCAGCATCAACTGTGCCGTTTCTTCGAGGAAGTCCATTTCTTCATCCGTCAACGGTTCCAAGGGAGAATAAGTACGGAGATTATCCTGCAGATGTTCCATATAAGTCATGCCGCTTAATACAGTCAGTATATCCGGGAATGAGCCGGCAAAACGGAACGCCCAGGAAGCGACACTGTTTTCGGGACGGCGTTGCTTGAGACGTGCCACCAAGTTGTCATTCAACTTAGACAAACGCCCACCCAGAAGCGGTTCCATAATAATAGACGGAATCCCTCTCTTGTGCAGTTCGCCATACAGATATTCGGCATCGGTATTTCGGGCGTTAGTTGCTTTCGCATGCTTCCAGTCTACATAATTGAGCTGTATCTGCACGAAGTCCCATTTAATTTCATCATGCCGTGAAAGCAGATAATCATATACTTCAATATCTCCATGATAAGAGAATCCGAGATTACGGATACGCCCTGCTTCGCGTTCCTTTATCAGGAAATCGAGTATGCCGTTATCCAGATACCGTCCTTTGAGGGCATCCATCCCGCCCATACCAATGCCGTGAAGCAACATATAGTCGATGTAGTCAACCTGAAGTTCGGCGAATGACTTGTGATACATTTTAAGTGATGCTTCACGCGACCATGTGTCCGGAGAAAAGTTGGACAGTTTGGTAGCGATAAAATATTTATCTCGGGGATGGCGGCTCAACGCAATACCCGTTGCTCTCTCGGAAAAACCTTGTACATAAGCCGGAGATGTATCGAAATAATTCACTCCATGGGCAATCGCATAATCGACCAATCCGTTAACGGCATCCTGGTCAATGACTTCTCCGTTACCGTCCGGAGCGGGTTTGAGCGGCCAGCGCATACAACCATATCCCAAAAGTGAAACACGGTCACCGGTAGTTGGAGATGTCCGGTAAGTCATTTTATCAGTCGGTATCTCCCCTTCTCCCGTGGCACTGCCCGAAGCGGAGTTGTTTTTTGAAGAACATCCGTATAGTAAACCTGTCGACGTGGCAGCACTGATACCTACAATCTTAATGAAATCTCTTCTATTTATATCTTTTTTCTTTTTTTCTTCCATAATCTTATACTGATTTATTAAATCAAATAATTCTGTGCATTTGATGTCCTGTCACGTAGATAGCACTGAACGGACGAGAAGGACAAAGATTCTCACAAGCTCCGCAGCCGATACACTTCTCTACGTTCACTACCGGAATCTTTGGAGAATCCGACTTTTCAGAATCGGACGCCACCATCTGAATAGCTCCAGTAGGACAATGGCGAGCACAGTTGCCACACTCCATACCATCGGTCAATGGCACACAATTCTCCTTTATCCATACAGCGTGGCCGATTTGAATAGCTGATTTTTCAGCCAAACTGGTCAAGTGAATGGCATCTGTCGGGCATACTTCCGCACATTTCGCACATTCTGGACGACAATATCCACGCTCATATGACATTTCGGGTTGCATCAAGGTCATCAGATTATCAGAAGGACGCAACACTTGGTTGGGGCATACGGAAACACACAATTGGCAGGCAGTACAATGCTGCGCAAAATTACGGGCACTTAATGCCCCCGGCGGATAAATAGGATTCTCCCGACTGGGAATCTTCTTGTCTTCAATAGCAGCCAATCCCCCATCCACTTTCTTTTCCTGGGCTTTCAATACGGAAATCGTAGCAAAGATTGCCGATGCTGAAAGAAAACTACGCCGGGCATTATCTACCTGTTCCGCAGTAACAGAGTGCGCTTTGACTGTTTCTGCCACAGACGTATCTTTTGTAGCAGTCCGTCTCGTGTACTTGATAGCTCCACGTTTACACTTATCCAGGCAATCCATACAAGCTACACACCGGCTGTAATCAATCTCATGTTTTTTTGAATGAATACATGACGCCTTGCAGTTGCGGGCACATAAGCCACAGCCATTACATTTGGAAGTATCAATCACGGGTTTGAATATCGCATACTTGGAAATGAATCCCAATACAGTACCCACTGGACATATCGTATTACAATACGTACGCCCGTTGCGCCACGCTAAAACGCCGAGAACTATAAAGGTAACCACAGCGATAAGAAGCGTTGAAAGACTTTTCATCCAAACATCCACCTCGTAAAAGGCATAACTGTCCATTCGCTCGGCAAAATATGCTAACAGGTTATTTCCCCATTGCCATACCGGTGCAAAGAGACTGGAAGCTATCCGGCCATACGCACTATAAGGTGCTATCAGAATAGCCAGGAAATTCAACCCTGCAACCATCATAATAATGAATACTCCTAAAACACCATATCGCAACCATTTCATTGCAGGTGAATAGCGAAAGCGGTTCTTCTTTTGCTTGCCTGATATCCAGGAGATAATATCCTGAAATACCCCCAACGGACAAATAACCGAGCAGTACACACGCCCGAAAAGGAAAGTAAGCACAACAAGAAACAATACGACACCTATATTCAAGGCTAATAGAGCCGGCAGAAATTGAATTTTCGCCAACCATCCGAACCAGGTGTGCAAGGTACCCGTAAAGTCAAGAAACAACAGGGTAATAAGCGTGAAGCACACGATGGCGGCTGTAAGTCTGATAGTACGTAGCATAAATTTATTAATTTTCAAATTATAGTAGTTATATCTCAATATCCGAAACAATCAAGACAGATGAATCTTTCATTTTTCTAATGGCACGACCTCTCCGATTTCAGGAATCAACACATTCAGAGAGTCCTTATTCTTCATATCTTCCGCATTCTTCAGAGGCTCGTCCCAACGATGTTTGGCCAACGCATATTTAGAATGATGCACGGTCAAAATTTTCTTTGCCTTCAAATCCCTGGCTGTCTGTGCCATATATTGCGGCATCAAATGAATTAAACTCCACTCTTCATTGTATTGCCCATTTTCAAGAATGGCAAGGTCAATGTTAGCGAAACGATTACCGATTTCTTCATAATGAGTATCATATCCCCCATCTCCGCCGATGTAGATTTTCTGTGCAGGAGCTTCCAATAAGAAAGAAGCCCAAAGCGACTGATTGGCGGAAAGTCCGCGACCGGAAAAATGACGGGCAGGCAGACAATAGATTTTAAAACCGTCAGTCAGGTTTGCATCTTCGTTCCAATCAAGTTCGACAATACGTTCCTTATCGAATCCCCAGTACTCGAAATGCTCGCCGACACCTAACGGGCAAATCACTGTCCCAATCCGGTCTTTTAACTTTTTGACCGTATTATAATCCAAATGATCCCAATGGTCGTGACTGATTATCAGATAATCAATGTCCGGCATATCTTCCGGCTGATAAATATCTGTTCCTTTGAATGGTTTATTGACGAAAGAAACGGGAGAAGCCATGCAAAATACCGGGTCGACCAATACCCGCTTTCCGCCCATCTGAATGAGATAAGAGGAATGCCCGAACCAAACTAATACTTCCTTATCTCTGTCTATCTTCCGTAAGTCAGTCTTTATTGCCTTGACAGGCTGGTCGGGGCGCAGCCCGTCTATCTTTCTGAAAATAAATTCCCAAATACCTTCGAAACGTCCTCTGTCTGAAGTCATTAATTTCGTTTCATGCTGATTCTGAAATGCTCCGTTTCTGTAATTGGGAGATTTCTGAACTCTTTCCAACCGTTCGCCACGGGGTGTCCGGCCAAAACTGGGCTGATTGATAAAAACAAGGACTGACACAGCCAGCAACGCCATTATAGCTAATATACATCCTATGATCATACGTGCTCTAAGTTTCTTGAATATAATACGCATATAATTAAGTAGCTAAATTATTTCACGCAGCAAATATACAGGAATTTAGAAAAGTGAGTAGTATATATATTACAGATTATCATACCATAATTACTGAAACGCGTTATGGACATTAAATTTATTACTATCATGTATTTCTGAAATATTAATGATATTAGAAGTATTTATTCTATTTTTGCAAGAACCGTATAGTGAAAAGAGAAACAAACTAATAATGTGAATATGGAAAAGAAAAGTTCAACTCTCCGTTTTATTTATCCTCAATGGCAAGGGGGAATTGTAGATCATTGGATGCCTGATATTCCGGCTGAAGATTCATCCAGGGGGTATTACCTGGGAGCGCAGTTATTGAATTATCTGGCTCCGCAAACGAATCAAAAGACCGTTGAAGTCCCTGTTTCACTGGATATAAATGACAGAGCCATAGAAAAAGGTATCAGTGCGCGTGGTGTACTATTGAAACAAACTAAAGCAGCACTTGAGCTACTGAAAGAGAATAATCCCGACAGGATTGTTACTTTAGGGGGAGAATGTTCTGTGAGTGTAGTTCCGTTTACATATTTGATTGGTAAATATCCGGACGATGTCGCTATCATTTGGATAGACGCGCATCCCGACATAAACCTGCCATATGATGATTACAAAGGTTATCATGCCATGGCACTCACAGCCTGTATGGGGATGGGTGAAAAACACAGGCGTATCAAAAGTCGTTATCCATTTTGATATGGATGCGTTGGATCCGGCAGAAATCATCGCTGCCGTGGGCGTTGAACCCGACGGCATGAAGATTAAAGAAGCAGTCCGTGTCATTAATGACATTTCATCTGAGTATGATTTAGTAGGGCTGACCGTTGCCGAACCTATGCCGCGGATAGCAATCAAACTTAGAAATATGCTCAATCAGTTACCTTTATTGAAGGATTAAGTTTTGTTTATTGAAAAATTAAAGTTTGCTTTGATTGGGACGATAAAGTATGCCGAATATATTCAGCAAGTATCCGAGTAAACATAATACGGGTGCTACACTTATACGGGACTTACTGAATATATCGGGATTATAGGCGGCAAGGGTACTCCCCTCGCCGCTCATTACTATATAACCCGCAATAATTAATATGGAACCGACCGTCAGAATAATATAATTTCTTTTGCCAAAGACAGTTCCCGGTTCTTTTTCTTTCATTATTTTCGACTTCATATTCTTTGAGTTTAGTTTTTGGTTTCTATTAATTGGGTAAATACAGCGTATTTTTGTTCAAACCGCCGGTCACTCTGCTTGTAAAGTTCTTCATCTGTATTCTTCAGTAATTCATTGCACTGATTCCATTGCCAAAACTTATACATACAATCCCGCTGAACCATCTCTATCCGATTGACTCCCAATGAGAAAGCCCAGTTGATATAATCTTCCGATTCAGCTATCAGATGATTCAATAAAGTACTTGCTTTCGCTTTCTCTCCTGTCGAAGCATAAGCTACGGCTATCTCATACGAACCACTCTCATAGACTTCGGGAACATTATATGCCGGAATAGCCTGTTCGGCGTATGTAAGCACATGCTTTGCACGGATACTATCACCTTGCTTTACCAATTCCTTGGCAAGTTGCGCAAAAAGCCTTCGGTGAGAATAGCAGATACGCAGTATTGTTTCGTCCAAATAAAGGCCGGGAGTATCCAAACCGCCATATTTGTATCTGTTCATCACGTTCTCATAGAGCTTTTCCGTATCTATCGCATAACCACTTTCTCCTTCCACATCTCCCCATTTCTTATAATCAAAAGGTGTGAAACGGAATGCCAGTCCTTCCTGCACAAAGTAATTGTCGAACTTTAGTTTAGTGGCTTCACCTACGGAGATAGCCATATACAGCGGACGTTCCCAATTACAATTTGCCAGTATTTCAAGGATGAGCAGATCTACTTTAGTCAGCATACGTATATCCTTCAGAGAGATAGAGAGCTTGTCCGGTATCGCATTTTTCAGTTCTTCCCCTTTCAAATGGCGGATTGATTTGGGAAGCATGATGCCCGAACGGAGTACCGCGTCCTTATCTATGCGGATATTTATCGTATCGGTAGGAATCACGTGAAATTCCTTCTTTTCTGAAAATGCCCAGTATTTCAGGATATTCTTCACTTCAAACGGGTCATCTCCGAAGCTGTCACGGGCTTCTTCGGGATGTTTCTGATATAAATCTTCTATCTGTTTCTTCAGTTCCGGACGTACAGCTACATATTCATTCTTGCCTTCCTGATATTGATTCTGATTCCAGCTTATCGGCAAACCGGGGGCGTCATATAAAGGACATTGCTGCTGATAAATATACCAATCGGTCTGGGCGTAACTAAGGTTGCAGATACGTGCGTCCCTACGCACTTCTTCCGTGTCCTGATTATACCATAAAGGGAAAGTATCATTGTCTCCATTGCAGAATATAATAGGATTTCCCGTATCGGGAAGTGTCATCAGATAGTTGGCTCCAAAGTCACGGCAGGTATAGCGGTTGCTCCGGTCGTGGTCATCCCAGGTCTGGCTTGCCATCTGTACCGGGATTAACAGGCAAAGAAACATTAACACGCTGATTTGAACGACTGTTCCCTTCTTTTTGCGGAGCGTGTCACACAACCCCGCAGCGCCTATTCCTATCCAAATGGCAAAGGCATAGAATGAGCCTGCGTAAGCATAATCCCGTTCACGAGGTTGTCCGGGGACTTGATTCAGATAGAGTACAATAGCCAGTCCTGTCATGAAGAACAGGAAAAATACGACACTGAATTGTTGCTTCCCTTTCTTCCCCCGTGCCCACTGCCAATAAATTCCAATCAGTCCCAATAATAAAGGCAAGCCATAAAAAACATTGTGACCTTTATTCTGACGTAAAGATTCGGGCAAAAGCTCCTGATTCCCCAAACGTAGGTTGTCAAGCCATGAAATCCCCGTAATCCAATTCCCGTGTTCCGGTTCTCCGCTTCCTTGAATGTCATTCTGCCGTCCGACAAAATTCCACAGGAAGTAGCGCCAGTACATATAATTGAGCTGATATGAAATGAAGTAAGTCAGATTCTCTTTTTGTGTGGGAGCACTATCTGTTCCTCCCGACCATCCCTTGTAAGAAGAAGTCAGCCGGTCATTCCACATGCGGGGGAACAGCATATTCTGAGTATAGCATACGTCTTCTTTATAACGGATAATTTTATATTTCCCCTCTTCTTTATCGGGACGATATACCGCACCGCCTTTTTTTGTTTTTACCTTATAATATTCTCCTTCAGGTATATACTCCGGTTCGGAAGCATAAGTTCTTCCGTAAAGCAAAGGGGCACTTTCGTACTGTTCACGATTCAAATAGCTTTTGAGCGTAAAAATATTGTCCGGCGCATTTTCATTGAGTGGTGTATTGGCGTTGGCACGAATCAATATCACCGCATAAGTGGTATATCCTACCGTGAGCATAAGCATGCACCATAAAGCAGTATGTATCATTCGCTTTCTGAATCGGTAGATAGCTCCTACCAATAGACCAAATATTAAAAACAGGAAAATTATCAATCCCGATTGGAAAGGAAAACCTAATACATTGACAAAGAATAGTTCGAACCACCCTCCTATATCGGCCATACCGGGAATGTAGATAAAGAGAATCAGTACAATAAGAAGACCGGACAGGGTAATCGCGCCAATCACTCCTTTAAGGGATATTACCTGATATTTCCGATAATAGAACACCAATACAATTGCCGGAATACAAAGGAGATTGAGCAAATGCACTCCGATTGACAGTCCGATGACATAAGCTATCAGGATAATCCATCGGTCGCCGGATACGGAATCCGCTTCGTCCTGCCAGCGAAGAATCATCCAAAAGACCAAAGCTGTGAGGAAAGAAGAAAAGGCATAAACTTCACCCTCTACCGCACTGAACCAAAAGGTATCACTAAAGGTATAAGCCAATGCTCCTACAACTCCGGAACCTAAAATGATAATGAAGTCTGTAACTGACAACTTCTCTTTGTCACTCGTAATCAAAGACCTCACCAAGCGGGTAATGCTCCAGAAAAGAAACAAAATACAACCGGCACTTAACAATGCGTTCAGGAAGTTAACCGTGTATGATACGTACTTCGCGTCAGAAGCAAACTGGGTAAACAGATTCCCGACAAGCATATAAAAAGGTGCGCCGGGCGGATGACCCACCTGTAACTTCTCGGCACATGAAATAAATTCGGGACAGTCCCAAAAACTGGCAGTAGGCTCAATAGTCATTCCATAAACCAATGCTGCTATAAGAAAGACCATCCAACCGCTAAAATCGTTCCATCTTTTAAATAATAAGTTGCTCATTGTTCCGTAACTTTTTTGTTTGCAAAGTTAGGGAACACGCAACTAAAAATGGCCTTTTTTGTCGGACGGATACGGACAAGGGAAGTCTATAAAATATTGATATTCAAAGATGTTAATCAAGAGCAACAGACAAATACGGACTGGGACATCAGACGTGTACAAAAGTCCTTAATTAGGGTTTCAGTATGACAGGAATCAAGTAAAGGAAGAACTTACTTTTTTAAGAATAAGGATTATCTTTGAGAAGCTCTGACGGTATTGTTGGTTCCCCGTAAGGAAACGCCAGTATCCTCGTAGAGAAACGGTCGTATCCTCGGTGGGAAACGACTGTTCCCTCGGTGAGATACGACAGTTTCCTGTGCAGGAAACGACAGGAAACTATAATTGATTAATTAATAGACGTATAGCTATCTTTATTAAAAGTCAGCGAAGAGCAGTTCTTCCAACTTAAATGGAGAACTTCACAATGACTTCACAATATCTTCCAGTGATTCTTTAGAGTTTGACAGCATCAGTTTCTCCGTCTTTATTCGGGAGATTCGCCGGGTTAATGTCTCCGTGGTCAGTTTCATTAAATCCGCAAAACAAGCCGGCTGAACTCCTTCCCGTAGAAAGGCGCATACCCTTAAATCCTCTTCTGTGAGTTTAGGACTCATGCCTTTTAATTTGGATACGAGTCCATAGACATTTTCCTGAAGCCGGAGTAATTCAGTCCAGTCCTTTTCGGAGAAAGAAGGGATTTTGGTAGATAATGCCGTTCGTTCCTTGAACTGGCGGACTTTGGAAATGACAGGAGAAGTTTCGTAAATATCTTGTTGGAGAGATTGGTATTTCTCCTCGAGATAATTGCATTGCAGCATCAGTCTATCCGATTCGACGTTTTTCTTCTGCATTTCTTCTTTGAAGGTGCTCAGTTGGGAATATACATACTGATTCTTTTTCCAAAGCAATCCGAGTAATAGAGACATGACACCGAACACACCCAATGCCGAAGATAAAATGACAGATGAATTATTCTTGCTATCATTCAGCATCAATTGACTGGCGTAAGCCTTTCTCTCCATTTCCAGTGCTTCGTCAAAGTTGCCGTATTTCTGATAATAGAGGCTGCATCGTTTGCAAATCTTTGCCATATAATCATATTCTTCGGTCAGTGCTGCGAGTTTTATTGCTTCCTTAAAGTGTATTTCGGCATTGTCTCTTTGTTCCAAATCACTTTCTACGCAAGCGAGGTAGTAATATGCTCTTGATTTCTGATACTCATTGCCATGCATCTCATAGTAGGATGCCGCCTGCCTGATTTGCGCATCGGAAGAATGGGGGATATTCTTGTCTTCGTTGACCTGCGTGCACAGCAAATTATACTCCGCAAGTTGGGCTTCATTCATTTGGTTCACCTGAATGTTTTCAAGAATAACAGATGCCGTATCCGGGTCTTGCTCCATTAATTGTGCGGCTTTGTCTAATCCTTGTTTCACATTTGTGCCTTCCGGATGACATGCAGCCAGGGAAAGGACAGCCATATACAATAAAATTCGAAGATTATTCATAACTCTACTTTTACTTTGCCTACAAATGATTGGATTTGCAAATATAAATAATAATCAGGATAGCGCCACTATGTTTTTTTGACAAATATCAAGCCGTTCTGAACAATTAATTAAGAAGATAAGCCGTATCTTTGTAGCAAACATAAATTATATATCATGATTAAAAATATTGTATTTGATTTTGGGGGAGTGATTGTAGATATTAGTCGTGACAAAGCGGTACAGGCGTTTATCAAACTGGGATTGGCTGATGCGGATACCCGCCTTGACAAATATCACCAAACCGGAATCTTTCAGGAACTCGAGGAAGGCAAACTCAGCGCGGATGAATTCCGCAAGCAACTGGGTGATTTATGCGGGCGTGAACTGACTATGGAAGAAACGAAGCAAGCATGGTTGGGCTTTTTCTACGAAGTGAATTTAGACAAACTCGACTATATACAGGAATTAAGGAAAAGCTATCATGTATATCTCTTGAGCAACACCAATCCTTTTGTTATGTCATGGGCTTGCAGCCCGGATTTTTCTGCAAGGAAACTTCCATTGAACGATTATTGTGACAAGCTATACTTATCTTATCAGGTAGGCCACACAAAACCCGCACCGGAAATCTTCGATTTTATGATAAAGGATTGTAATATCATCCCTTCCGAAACTTTATTTGTGGACGATGGCGCTTCCAATATCGAAATAGGAAAGGCGCTTGGATTTGAAACATTCCAACCGGAGAATGGAGCGGACTGGAGGGAAGAACTGACAAGTATATTGAATAAGTAAGTATTGCCGTAACTATTACGTTCGCAAATAGAAAGATATGCAGTCACAGATTATTCTTATCACCGGAGCGTCTTCCGGCTTTGGAAAGTTCACAGCTCAAATGTTATCGGAACAAGGACACATCGTTTACGGAACAAGCCGGAAACCTTCCGAAAATATGAACAATGTAAAAATGCTTGTTGTCGATGTCACCAGTCCTCTTTCTATCCGCCAGGCTGTGGAACAGATTATATCGGAACAGGGACGGATTGATGTATTGATTAATAATGCCGGCATAGGTATCGGCGGTGCTCTCGAACTTGCTACGGAAGACGAGGTAAACAAGCAGATGAATACCAATTTCTTCGGTGTAGTGAATATGTGCAGGGAAGTATTGCCTCTCATGCGTAAGGCACGGAAAGGAAAGATTATCAATATCAGTTCCATCGGCGGAGTGATGGGTATCCCCTATCAGGGATTTTATTCGGCTTCAAAGTTTGCCGTAGAAGGATATAGTGAGGCCTTAGCACTGGAAGTGCACCCGTTTCATATTAAAGTATGCCTGGTAGAACCGGGAGATTTCAATACCGGATTCACGGATAACCGGAATATATCCGAGCAGACAAGGCTGAATGCCGATTACAGGGAAAGTTTCTTGAAATCATTGGAGATTATAGAAAAGGAAGAACGTAACGGATGCCATCCGCGGAAATTGGCTGCTGCAATCTGTAAGATAGTAGCCCGCAAAAATCCTCCTTTCCGAACTAAAGTAGGCCCGTTGGTGCAAGTCCTGTTTGCAAAAAGCAAAAGATGGTTGCCTGACTCGGTCATGCAATATGCCCTTCGAATATTTTACGCAATAAAATAACAATTCAGGCACGGATTACGCGGATTTCACGGTAGTTAATTTGCGATGTAATTAACAGAAACCGTGAAATCCGTGTAATCCGTGCCTGAACTTTTTGCTTTGTTTCTGATTAGTTTTTCGGAACTAATTCCAGAAACATCGTTGTAGTCAGTAATATAGCCAGTCCGACACAAACGGTAATCAACAGCCAGTTAATGTATTTCGCTTTCGGCTTGGTATCGGCATGCAGATTATTCAGGAAGTACTCTCTGAAGAAAAGATACAGGCCGGGAATCGTTGCACTTGCCAGTAGAAAATCTTCGGGAATCTGAAAGAAATAAGTTTTGGACAATCCTATCAATGACCAATGGCAAAGGAAAAGTACCAGGAACATATTTACTTTGTGGGCAAACAGCAGTAATAATCCGATGGTAAACACCACCACGGAACAAGGCATTACCGGAGAAGTCATTTCCGGGAAAGAAAGTCCGCGTGCCAAGGATACCAAAGGATATATGAAAGGCATTGCCAACAGGATATAGGATAATATGTCATACTTATGGGTACGTTCGAAGGTGGTGTAGCCCGTAATCGCGTCCCATATCCAAATGACAGCCATTACTCCCCAAAACATCGCCATCACTCCATTATAACTGCGTTCTTCGCAATAGATATAATAGTAAATGATAGAAATCCATGCATAAAGTCCTATCATATAGAACTTCATGGCCATCTTCACCCACGGACGCGGTTTGCTGATAAGCAATCCGGTCAAAGCTATACCAATCAGGATGATAAATATCTGTAAAATCCAGGTAGCCGAATTATAATAGGCAATTGTTCTCCAAAAAATCTCCATAAAAGTAATTTTAGTGTCTTGTTAACGAAAAAGCTCTATGTGGGAACAGGAACATCGGGAATGTAGCTCCTACTGCCAACATGAAAATAACCGTGCTTGCTATCATCGTGTTGGAGAAGAACATGGACATGAACTTATCCAGTTTTTCCGGCTCATTCACATTCTGCAAACACATGATGAGTGAAAATACCATGTTGTACGCAAACTTACCCGGAATCATGGGAAGCAATGCCGGAATGTAAAGTACCGTCATCGGGCAATATACCTTTTTTCCTAACCATAAGCTGCCGAAACCGATTACCAATCCGGCAAACAAGGAAGCCGTAGCAATATCCACGCCTAAATAAGTCATCAGACAAAAGCGGCAGGCGTGTCCCAGTGCCGCCAATATGGCAATCATTTTGAATGCACGCAAAGGCGGGTCGGAAATCGCACCAAATCCTATACCTGCTACTGCAGCAAAAAATCCATCAGTAAGAATATCAAGTGCTATCATATCAAATTAAACTGTTTTTTACCATTAATAATGTGAAGGAAAGTCCGATAGCGATGCTGACAATCAGCAGAGAGGCTTCCGTCAGACGGGCAAATCCTGTCAGAACGTATCCTTCGACTACATCAATCACGCCGTTAATCAAGGGAACGCCGGGAACAAGATAAAGTACACTGGTCGCCATGGCTATTTCGGATGTCGTATCGAAAATAAGGGCGGTAGAAGCACAAAGGGAAGCAACGAAAGCCGAGACTATAAATACGATGTAGTGATTCATTTTCTTCTTCTGCATCTGCTGCTTCAGATAGAATCCCGTGATAGTGGCCGAGAAGACAATTCCCATGGAAATCAAGTCGCCGCCGAATAATTTGCAGAAAGATGCATTGGCGAATCCTACCAGCAGCAGGACGAAAAGAGGATGTATCATCGGGGCGGAAACAATCTTCCTGTATTTCGCAGTCAGTTCTTCCAGCGACAGATGATTGTCCACTGCTTCCCAGCTTAATGCGCTTAACTCTGAATTGTGCTCAAAGCTGATAGGATGCGCGGGAATATCTATTACTTCATTACAGGCTTCGTTTGTTTCCTTGTCTATAATTGTAAGAATGATATTTTTATGAAATACGCCTAATTTTACATCTAAGCCAAAAGCTTCTCCGATACGTTTGGAGTTACGCACTACTCGTGAAGTATGCACTCCGGCCCCCATTAAATGGGCTGAATATTCCGCTATGAACTTACCTATGGATAATAAAGATTCGCTTGTCTTCATGAATGTGATATTTTTAAATCGGGCGCAAAAGTACGAAAAAGAGTTATAGGAGCAAGCCTTATTCCTGAATATTTTCCCACTAAATATCCGGGAACAAAAAAAACGCAGTCTTTCATAGAGTTAATGAAACTTCTATGAAAGACTGCGTCAATCTTTTAATGCCTTAACTAACCTAACTAACTTTATCTAACCTAACTACAAAATACCCGAAAAATCTTTTATACTACTAACAATCCTATCTTTTAATATCTTATTTTCAACTATTGAGAAATCGCAGGCAACGTCTGCCGGTGCTAATAATACAGCTTTAGCTTCTTCTGCATCTGCCATCTCTTCCGGATGCTCTCTGAAATAAGTTTCCCATTGGGAAGCTAATTGTGGAGTTACACCCAGCACATAGTTGATGAAATCATCGTCCGTCAAAAAATCCTTTACCTTAGAGCACATATCGCATCCTTTTTTAAGCGTTTTACATAAATAGGACGACATTATCCTGTATATGTACTCAACAAAATAACCTTTTTACTAATATTAACTTGCCAGCATGCGTAACTTGGACAATCCGCGATGCATCAAGTTACGTACAGACTGATAATTCATGTTCATAATCTCGCAAATATCTTCGTATTTCTTTTCTTCTATATAATATAAGGTAAGTGCTTCACGCTGGCGGGGGGATAATTGGTCTAGTAAACGCCTTACCAATGAAAACTCGTTCTTGCGTTGCTCATTTTCCATATAGTCGTCTTCTACATCTGTTGGGGTCGGTATAACCACTTCTTCTATAGATGTATCAGAGGTGTACATGCGTCTGCGAAGTTCGTCGCAGAGTTTATTCTTTAATGAGATGAATAAATAGGATCTGACATTATCAATGACTCCTAATTCATCTCTCTTAGTATAGAGTTTCACGAAGACGTCATGGATGCAGTCTTGGAGTAACTCTTTATCAATAGTCAACTTTAATCCATAATTAAAAAGGACGTTGATGTGCAAATTATACAGTTGAGAAAACGCTGCCATATTTCCCGCTTGAAAAGAAGCGAACAAAGTTTCGGTTGAATTATTAGTCTGTTCCATCATAGCATTAATTCGATTGATTTGATGTTGCAAAACTAAGCAGTATCGACCGCAACGTTAGGTAAAATCTGGTTTGTGGATTGAAAAAACAAGTATCATGTTTTATAACACTCTTTTACTAGATATTACTGATAAAAAAGAAAAATCCCGCTGATTTGTCGTCAACGGGATTTTCTGTTTTACAGCTTATGGAACCAATAAATACCTTCTTTCTTATCAGGCACCTTTAGGTTGTATAATCCATTTATTTTCAGTGATTTACTAATCATATCAATCTTTCCGGTAGCAGGATGAATGTACTTTAATGCATATTTTCCGGACGATAATTGAATAGGAATATCTGTTCCCGACTTGGAATAAATGATACTTCCAATATCAGATTTTACCAATTTCCTGTATTCATCGGTATTTGTTTCTTCTACTTCCATTGCCGCAGCATCCTTCAGGAATACCTTGTCCGTGCACGGAATTACAGGACATGAACCACCCGCCATAAATATTGCCCAACCCATAGCCGGATAATTCTGCGCGTAGAATGTCACTGCTTTTTGGGGATATTTCCGGCGATACTCATTTACTGCTTTATAAGCTTCATTGAAAGTAACCTTCCCGACTTTCATCTTACGCATATGCTGGCGGGGAGCCATATTCTTGCCGCCTTCAGGCGCAAAGATTCCGTCCGTCTTATAATGCCAGTAGCGAATGTCGATAATATCTACTATGGCAGCCCGTTTGGAATCTGCAAGAATCGCATCTTGCACATCTTTTGTTGTACTCAGCGCTACTTTGGCTTTTTTGCCGGTTTCTGCTTCCCATTCGGCAATGACATCCAGCCAAAACTGCACGAAGTGCAACGGGCCTGTAAATTCTGCGCTTGTCAGTTGGATAACATTCGAATTATCAGCAAAGTTATTCAGGCATTGACGGATATATTGCCTGTGCAGTTCGCGGCGTACCGGATGGGTAACGTCATAGAACATATCTGCCACGAAGATTCGTTTGTCTCCGGCAAACGGAACTGGTTCCGGGAATCCGGTCTGGTTGATATTATTGCTGCTTCTCCACGGACTATCCACCCAGTGAGCTCCGGCTTCTATGATATTATGTTGGAAATAGTTTTCGTGAAATAAAAGCAACCCGTCTTCACTTCCTTTTTCTGCAAATTCTTTCAATCGCGACCAATACCATGCGTTGGGACGGTTCAAGTCATATTTACTCAATCCTTCCCAAGCTGTCCCCTGACCGCTGCGTCCGAAAGGTTGTTCGTAGAAAGGCCCCCATACGTCTCCATCCCGACGTCGGATACGTTCATGGTCGTCACGGCGGCGGTCATACCACAATCCATAGTTCTGGTCGAAAACAAGAATGTTCTTCTGTTTCATAAAGTTGACGACAGAGTCGATACGGTCTGTCAATCCCAAGCCTTCACGTCCCGGAACAAAACGGGTGATGGCAGGACTTGCCTTTTTCAGGAAACTGGTTTTGAGTCTGCCGTTCCACCACGGAGTGGTATGACTGCCACCTACCAACAAAGCACCGTCCATTTGGATACGTCCGTTGATAATGGTTACTTCCGGTTGAGTCGAGAACGTCCTTGAGTTTGAAAGAGTCTTTTTCTCTTTGATGTCCTCTATTGATTTCACTCCGGCGGATGCTACTGAAGGAGCAAATTTGTTTTCTTCAATCCAACGCTCCAGTGTCAAGCGAGGAATATAAGCTTCTTTTGCCAATTCCATAGCCACTTCTACGGTCGGACTACTGGTTGCGCTTGTGTTTCGGGGCAGGATGCGGGCGCGTTCAGCACATTCCTTTTGCAGCCGTTCGGCTAATTGTGCGTAAAAGATGCTGCGTGGCTGTACATGATTATTGGATTGTGCCCACTCACCGTCTCCCGAGAACTGTGCCCAACAACCGTATGCACGGTTCTTAGCGTCTTCAGTCGGGGCATAACATTCGATTTCTGCGGCGGTACACTGCCAAAACAGGCTATTTGCCGTATTCCATCCGGCTCCGTTCTTATCTTGTCCCAGGTTCTTGAAAGTCAAATTATGTCCGTCGATATTCACTACATCAAACAGCAGGCCGCATGCCCAGGCGTCGATAGAACCGCTGAATCCTAAAGATTCATACGAGTCGCATTGTACGAAAGCATTAGGCCCGGCAGCGCAGAATCCGGCGGCAAAGTCATGAATCCCATGTTCGGAATAGCAACGTTGAAACAAAGTCTGCTGTCCCAAAGTGTGGAATGTACAACGGCGCATTCCGCCAATTTCAGAAATGGGTTCTCTCGAAATACAATCTTCGACAGTAATCTTTGAACCTGTACGCTGAACGATAACGGCACTTCCTGCAAAATGCCTGAAATTAACCTGTCTTACCCAACTGTTTTCCGCATCTTCGATAGAAATGCCCGTCCAACAATGGTCTTCATTTTTGGGATAACGTCTGTCGTAGTCGGAAACCAATGTCATATTTTCTACTCCACAGTTATTAATACGCCCGTTCCATTGGTAAGTCATAATCGTCGAAGTGCCGTATCGGGCATCCAAAGCTACGGTCAATGGAGCATCCAGTGTAATTTGATTTCCATTCATTTCGCTGACTGTCCTGTCCCAAACCAAATCCGTATCCCCCACTTTCCATCCCAAAGCACTGATGCCGCCGCCAAAGATGTCACAGCCCAGTGAAGCAATCCATTCCTTACCGGAAGGGCGGGTTATCATTATCCGGTCACCTTTCTTCAGGGAAGTTCCCGAAGCGACTTCCAATGTTTTCGTATTTACCGGAACGTACTTGGAAAGCACCTGCAATGTATCCTGTATATTCAGGTCATTCCTTCCTTCCATGTAGATAAGCGAACCTCTGTCTACTCCTTTCTTCAACAATACTGTCTTCTCCTTATCCATCCCCCGCAGTACGATTCCTGAAGCAGTAATACGGATACTGCCGGATAAGGAAAATTCTCCCTTGTCTAACAAAACAGCTCCACGAAAACCGGAAGCATCGGGAGTTTGTGAAGCTACGTAGTCGATGGCACGCTGAATCCGTGCCGTGTTGTCTCCTACTTTCCATGGTACAAACACCACATTCCGAATGGAAGGAATATTTTGTTCGGATGCCTGATAACCGCAAGTCGAGAAATCGAGAATCCGGTTTCCCTGCCCGTCGGTCAGATAAGTAATCTGGTTATCCTTTACTTGCAAAGCAAAGGTTTGCGCATGACTCTGCGCAAACCCGATACTCAATACTCCCAAAAGGATAGTTCTTATTCGTATATTCATTACAATAAACTTTAGTATCTATTTATTCGGCTAAAATAAACTTTTCCGTTTAGATAGTGTATCATGGTTGTTCTTTAAATCAGTCCAATCCACCTTTTTCTTTGTGTCTATGCCATGGATGAATTTCTCAATATTGGTGTAACCGTCCCCATTGCAATCTTTCACGGCATCTGACGGGTCATTCGGGTTCAAGCCGTTAGCTATTTCCCAAGCGTCCGGCATACCGTCACCATCTGTATCGACATACGGTTTTCCCTTATATTCAGGAAGTCCTCCCACCTGACGGATATCTGTAATAATTCCCTGTTTATATGAATCAGCGGGTAAGCGCCTTTTTACATAAGGAGAAACAAATTCGGGCGCATCTTTTACGTAGATGGCTTTTCCGGTTTGTACAGTCTTGATGATACGGGCATCTACGGCATCACGTTTCGGGAAATTGGCTCCTACATTATCCAATACAAAATTATACGCTTTTTTTGTTTCCATAATGGTTACAGGAGACATTTTGAACGGTTTGTCCACCTTTATTTGTGGCAGGAATTTTCCGGCATCTACTTCATTCGCCAGTTGCACGCCGCCATCCCAGTTATTTTTTGTCACCTTGGAGTTACCATGAACGATGTTCCCGTTCACATAAGCTTTTCCAAAAGACAAAGGCCGGCTTTTATCGCGTCCGGCTTCCGGTTTGAGAATGCGGTACGAAATCGGCTTGTCCAACGGAGTGATGGGGCCCGGCTTGAAGTAATTATTAATCATGTTGTAGAAACTCTTGTTATCTCCCCCGTCTACGGAACGATTCCACCAGTTGAAAACAACATTGTTGACGAAGTTAAAGTCTCCGTCCATACCTACCGAACTGTTACGGCTGATATTGGAAGCAAAGAGATTGCGGCAGAACATGCTGTTATGCCCGCCGATAGTAGCACCGAACGCATGGTTGTAAGCATCCAATGCTTCGGAAAATACGGAATTCTGAATGGTGATATTTACAGTCGGAAGTTTCAATCCATGTCCGTCTGCTCCCCTGTTATATACATGGCGGTAGATAGACATATTCTCATCCAGTCCCCAACTTGCCGAACAGTGGTCAATCATAATATTTCCAACTGCATTTCCGCCCACCGCATCATCACGGAAAGCGACATCTTGCGCGCCACGGCGGAAACGCATATGGCGGATAACAACATCATGCGTATCAATCAGGAAAGACTGGCCTGTCACACAAATACCGTCTCCGGGTGCTGTCTGACCGGCAATCGTCACATAAGGAGCACGCACGCTAATCGGGCTTTTCAAACGAATCACACCCGACACATTGAAAACAATGATACGTGCGCCACCGGTTTCGCAGGCTTCCCGAAGGGTTCCGGGGCCTGAATCTTCGAGGGAAGTGACTACAATCACTTTTCCACCACGACCTCCGGGAGTGTACATGCCACCACCTTCCGCACCGGGGAAAGCAGGAATATTGCTCTTTATCAAATCTTCCGGTTTTGAAGCCCACGGCTTATAGGGGCGTCCTTTTTGTGCTTCTTCCAAAACTGTCGGCAGGGCTTTTTCCCATGCCGCATCTGATTTCCGTTCGAACTCCGCTTCTTGTTTTGCTCCTCTAGCCTTTACCGAGTCCGGAATCACAGGATACTGTGCTGCCGCAGGTAGTACGCAGGCAACCAGCATCCATGCTGATAATACTTTCTTGATGTTGTTCATTCTTTCGAATCTTAATAGGTTTACTAAAAAGACGATTAAGAAAGCATTTTGTAATCGGTTATCTCTCTCCTTTCCGCCATTCATTCATATATTCACGGGGAGTCTGGTTATATTTCTTCCGGAAACACTTGCTGTAATATCCGGAATCTTTGAATCCGACAGCAAAAGCAACTTCTGAAACGCTTAAATCCGTGTTCTTTATCAGTTCGATGGATTTATTCAGACGGATCTCTTTTACTAGGTCTACGGGTGCCAGTCCGGTAAGGCTCTTCAACTTTTTGAAGAATGCCGAACGGCTCAAGCCGATGCCGGAAGCTATCGTATCTATATTGAAATCACTGTCGTCCATGTTTTCCTCAATCACCTGATGAATCTTTTCGAGGAATTGCACGTCTTTCTTTACCAGATATTGTTCGTAGCTGTCTTCTTCCGTCGTTGTCTGATTCTCCATTTGCTGACGGATACGTTCACGGAATATTTTCCGTTCGGCGAGCAACTGGTCGATACGTGCCAGCAGATATTCTTTGCTGAATGGTTTGGTTATATAAGCATTCGCACCTAACGTAATCGCTTTTGTCTTGGCGCCTTCATCGTTCTTTGCGGTCAGGATAATCACAGGAATATGACTGATTTGGAAGTCTTTACGGATAGCCTGCAACATTTCCAAACCGCCCATTTCAGGCATCATCTGATCGGTCACTACGATGTCAGGATGATATAGATGCACTTTCTTCAAGCCTTCCACTCCATTATTGGCTACGTGAATATTGAATTTATCTTCGAGCTGAAGTTTTATCAACTGACAAAGGTCTTTATTGTCTTCCACCAACAAGAGAGTAGGCAACGAAGCGTCAATTTCCAGTTCTGCTTCCATTCCTTCCGATGAAGAAATAGTCTCAGCCGATTCTTCTTCGGAAGCGGTCGGAGCAACTTCTGTATCGCTGACATAGTAGTCAACTTCGGACGGACGGTAATGTTCCTTATCCATCAGAAGTTCTACGGTAAATACAGCGCCCTGTCCTTCGGGACTTTCGGCACGAATCACCCCGTGGTGCAGATTGACTATCTCTTTGGAAAGTGCCAGACCGATACCTGTACCTTGATAATACGGATTCTTTGTATTCTCCCCTTGTGAAAAACGTTCGAATATCTCGGTCAGTTTGTTTTGCGGAATCCCCTCTCCATTATCTTCCACCCGCACATAACAACGTTTTCCGTCGTCCGTCAGGCCGGCAGTGACATGGATACTTCCACCGGCATGGGTAAACTTGAATGCGTTTGATATGATATTACGGATCACAATACTCAATTTATCTTTGTCCGCCCATACCATAATTGATTCATCCGGCAACTGAAAAGTAAAGCTGATTTCATTCTCTTCCGAGAGTACCCGGAATTCTTTTTGGAAAGAGGCAATCATTTCATTGAAATCAATCAAGGAAACATGCAAGCGCATCTTGCCGTTCTGAATCTTGCGGAAATCTAGTATCTGATTGACTAACTGCAACATCTGATTGGTATTCTTCTCCATCAATTCTACATATTGCAATCCTTTCGGAGATAGTTGCTCGCGTTCTTTCAATTCTTGTATCGGGCCTTTAATCAATGTCAAAGGTGTGCGGAGTTCATGGGAAATATTGGTAAAGAACTTGATTTTCAGTTCCGAAACCTTTTGCTCGATATAGATGTCATTCTTCATCTTAATCATAAAGAAAGCCAGTCTTAGGGCAAAATAGAGAGCTGCCAGCCCAAGAATAACGTAGATAAGCGTCGCCCACCAACTCAACCACCAAGGTGGAAGAATGGTAACGGCTAACGTACGACTGGAAACAAGTTCGGGACTGGCTTCATCTATCGTTTCCACACGGAACGTATAGCTGCCGGGGGGCACGTTGGTATAAGAAGCAATACGGTTCTTACCATTATAATGCCATTCTTTTTCGTATCCTTCGAGTATATAGCGGTATGTCACCCTGTTCTGATTGTAGAAATTCAAGGCGGCAAATTCTATCGTGAACATGGACTGGTTATAGTTCAGTTGAATCGCATCTGTGTACGTAATGGATTCTTTTAGAATCGGGCAATCCTGGAAACTACGCAAATCCCGGTTGGAAACCTTAAAATCGACAATACGTGTATCATACTTTGTATGTTGCGTTTCCAACTTGTCAGGGGAAAATGCCAGAATCCCCTGACGGGTACCGATCCACAAATCCCCGTTCAATGTGCGGAGCGCGCTGCCCTCTTCCATTTCCACATTCAGAAATCCGTCATATTTGTCATAGTTACGGAACTGTTCGGTAGTCTTATTGAAACAGGACAGACCGATTTCGGTAGTAAACCACAGATTCCCATTCTTGTCTTCTACAATTGACTTGACTACATCGTTGTTCATACCTTCACGTATGCCGTAGGATTTGAAAACCGGTTCATGTTTTTCCTTGTCATATTGAACTAATTTGTTCAGTCCTCCACCAAATACACTTACCCATATTTGCGAATCAGCATCTTTATATAGCACATAGATATCATTGTCCGCCACGTTGGAACGGTCGCTAACCTGACGGTAGGTTTCAAACTGAATTTGTTCGGGCGTTGTAAAATGCCCGTCAAAAGACATCAGGCCATCCATTGTTCCCACCCAAATACGTCCGTCTTCATCTTCCGTCATTGTACGCACTTCCATATAAAGCCCGTAAGGTGGATATTGTTTCAGTCCGTTGTATTTATGTATAAAGCCAACTTCCCCGTTTTCTTCGGAAAGCAGGTTCAATCCCCCGCCTAATAATCCTACCCAAATGCGTCCCTGACTATCCTGATAGGTAAAATACACATCATTATTACTGATAGAGTTCGGATTTTTAGGGTCATTCTTGTAACGGGTAAAACGTAGGCCATGAGGTGAATTCATATCCGGCTCGGCTTTGACAAGTCCGTTTCCTTTGGTAGAGAACCACAGATTTCCATCCTTATCTTCCATTATATGATAGACTGCCCCCAACAGATAGTTCTTGTCTGAGAAAATCTGCTTCACCTGCCCGTTACGATCCAGACGGTACAAAGTCTGCCAGCGGGTTCCCACCCATATATCTCCGTTCTTCGCCTGGAAAAGGGCACGTATCCCCTGATTCCAGGAAGTAGGTCTTTCGGTGGTAACGGGAACAGGAGATACTTCGGTCAACAACTGGAATTGTTTTTTGGGGAAATTCACTCTATACACTCCGCTACTTGTAGATGCCAGCCACAGAATACCATCCTTATCCAAAAGAAGATGGAAGAAAAGTTGGTCGGGAATGTCATCAGAGAACGGTTTCATTTGGTTGATACGGGTCATCTCCAGTTTATCCCTGTCGAACAAAAGGATTTCTCCGCTTGGAGTCAGGAAAAACATGCCTTGCTCGCCGGCATCCTGCATTTCAAAGTTTCCGATAGAATTCTGGACGGGGAATGTAAAGCGGCGGCTGCTTCTGTTCAGAGGATCATAATATATCAATGCATGATTCCCTTCCTGAAACCATATCTTGTCATATTTATCATAGAAGATCATTCCGGCATCTTTTCCGGAGATGGTAAACGGAAGTTTAGTGAGTTGCTTGTAACCGATATTGTATTCATAACTTCCTTCATTAGTGGTAATATACATCAAACCGGATTCTGTAACCAATAAATTGGAGATTGGCTGCTTGATTTCCGGTATTTCATAACGGTTCACTACTCCGTTCTGAGGGTCGATACTATAAATATGCCCGTCCCTATCCCCTAGCCACAGGAACCTGGAACTATAAGCAGCACAAGTGAATTGTTCGGGATTGGCAGAAATCTTTTTCTGTATGAAGTCACCCGGTTTATCTTTCAGGGCATCTCCTTTTCTAAGGGATAAAATCTGATAATCCATACCAATCCAGTTGATGAACTCGGCTGTTTCACAGAATACGTTGTGTTTCAGCCGCATATCATAGACGTTCACGTTGGGGCGTGAATCGTGCAACTGCTTCATTGTGATTTTTCCATCCTTATCGGTATGGGCACGTAGAAGGCTCTTGTCCTTGGTCAGTAGCAAGACGTCCCCGTCTTCCGTTGTCTGGATTTTGATAATCTGAATGTTTTCGGAGTATTCTTTTACGTCGTCATAGACTGCATGGAAACTTTCATGGCGTTTGTCGAACAGGTAGAGTTTGCGGTCGATGGTCTTAATCCATAGGAAACCGTTCTTCTCCTCCACGATGCGCTGAATCTTGCGGGGCGGAATATCTGCGGAATAAAAACCGTCGCGGTTATCGTACGAACGGAATTTTGTACCGTCAAAGCTACATAGCCCATACCATGTGCCGAACCAGACAAAGCCATCCTTTCCTTTTAAAGTACAATTGACGATATTATTAGACAAACCGCGCTCGGCTGTGTAGTGTTCAACAATCATATTCGGATAGGCAAAAACACAAGCGCCCATCATTGACAGTAATAGTATTAGAATATTCCGTTTTCTCATTTATGGTCATCATTGGAATTAAAATGTAGTCAAAGATACAATTTTTTTTGAAGATAGTGACCGGAATCACTATCTTCTTATCTTTTATCGTTCTATTTTTCTGTTCCAAATTCAGTCTGCTGACGTTCCACTTCGTCCAATACCCGTTGGCGCTCTTCTTCTGTCAGTTGTACTTTTCCTTCGGATTTACTGTTTATAAAACCTGTTTTAACTGTTGGTGAAGTGACAGCCTGTTCCACATAACAGAAAGGAAGTTCTGCCGGAATACTTTCAAATTCCAGTTCGGCGGCTGTCGGAGCTTGTGTACCTTCAAACTGAACGTGTGCTTTTACTTTTATCTTACCGGCTTTCCGTGTAGAACGGATCAGCACAGGAGCCGATCCGAATTCCACGGCACGGGGATTGGCATTGATTGTGGCATCTCCAATAATCTCCCCCTCACCTTCTACCGTAAATACGATATTTTCTTTTGCCAGACGGCGTACGTTTCCATTATCGTCGGTTACTTCGGCAATTACCACAATGAAATCGGAGCCGTCTGCCACCAGGTTGACTTTTTGTGTATCCACATGCATATGCAGTTTGGTAGAACGGCGGGAAGGCATTTTCTTTTGTGTGCATACCACTTTCCCATTGATAATACCTTCGGCAACCATATTGACCTTCTGCCAGTTCTTTTGGGTATAGCTGTATCCACGCGCTTCCCAAAAATCCCATACATCATCGAAAATAACAGGTGCGTTCGGCATATGCCCTTTCGCGTGAACCACAGGCTTCGTCCATGTTTTTGTTCCGTCATAAATAGAAAGACGCACAGAATCACAATTACTGAACACTACTACGTCTTTATCTGAGAATTGCGACATTTCGTGAGCAATAAATATCATCGGCCCGCATTCAGCTATAGGATGTTCGAGATTGGCAGGTGACTGGCTGCGAAACATTTCATAAGCGTATTTCTTCTGACGGAAAGCATCGTAGACACCACCCCAATAAGGGTCAGGGTGATAACCGCGCTGATGGTCGAACGGATGCCATTGGGCACCGCCGATAAACAGACCTGTGGTGCGGTACATTTCATCATAGCTTTTTGCCAGGGATAATGCCTGTACAAGCAGCGGTCGTTCTCCCCAACTACGGCTTGCACGGTTGTTGTTATTGTGTGCGTACCAATCGTCCACGTTTTCTCCAAATTCACGGGTAAAGATACACTGTTCCGGCCTGTCCGCCTTTTCATCATCGCCCGGCCAGCCGTAGACTACATCATAATGCTCTTTCACACCTGCCGAATGAACGTCGGCAGCTGCTACCGGACGTCCCGGATAAGGATATTCTTCTTTGGTTATTTCCAGAGCTTTCAAAGCAAAGTCAAGCGGATAGCGGGTTTCATTCAATATCGGTTCCCACATCAGGACAGACGGATGATTTCGGTCACGACGAATCATTTCACGGGTGTTTTGATGAACCAGTTCCCCGAATTCCGGATCTTTATTCCAATATTGCCATCCGGGAGTAGCTACAATGACAAACATTCCGAGTTCGTCACAGGCATCCATAAAGGCAGGGTCTTGCGGATAATGAGCTACACGAATAATAGTACATCCTGCATCCCGCAGACGCTTTGCGTCACGCCATTGCTGTGAGTTGGGCAAAGCATTGCCTACATACGCGAAATCCTGATGGCGGTTAGCTCCCACCAATTGTCCGAAAGGCTTTCCATTCAGCCAGAAGCCGTCTTTTCCACGAAACTCGGCAAGACGGATGCCTGCACGGGTAATTCCTCCGTCAATAGTTTGATTGCCTTTCTTTATCCGTGATTGTATCCTATATAAATAAGGTGTGTTCGGTGACCATAGTTTCGGATTCTTCACTTCCATTTGTTGCCCGATAGATTTCTTTTCTCCGGGTTTCAGGGAAAGTTTGCCGGAAGTACGTTTGATGACTTTTCCGTCTGCATCGGTCAGGGTGGTTTCTACGGTGACAGTTTCCTGATGTCGTGCATCATTCTGTAACTCAGTCTTTACACAGACTTGCGCGCTCTTATCGCTGATTTTATCGAAATGTACGAATACTCCACCACCGGCAACGGTTTGGGAATCAAGAGCGTCGGTAATAGCAACAGGTGATTTGGCAATCATCCATACATCACGGTAGATCCCGCCGTGATAGGCAAAGTCCAAGGTATACTGGCGTTTACCGGGGGGATAAGATTTGTCATCGCTGTTGTCTGTTAAGACAGCAAGCAGACAAGAGTCACCTGCCTGTACGCCATTGGCGGTTAAATCTAACGTGAATGGCAGATAGCCACCGATATGCTCTTGAACACGCTTCCCGTTCAAGTAGATAATCTGCTTGCCCATGGCGGCTTCAAAATGAATAGTCACCCGTTGTCCTTTGGTTTCGGAAGGAATCACGAAATGCTTGCGATACCATGCCGGGCCTTGATAATTACGGCATCCACTGGCTTCGGCAGGCATCAGTTCCACTGTATGCGGGGTAGATACTATTTCCCAGGAGCGGTCGTCAAAGTCCACGGCTTCCGCCCCACGGACATCTCCTTTAAAGAATCGCCATCCCGGATTGAAATTATACACTTGTCGCCCACTACCGGGAAGCTGGATAAATCCGGCGACCGATGTCTCGGGACGGTAAGTTTCTGTCGCTTGTCCTTTCTCTGTCAATGAGAACAGCAACAAAAAAGCTGATAAGATTAAAAACGGTCTTTTATTCATAATTCCTTTATTTCTTAATCATTATAATAATGTCTTTCTTTCTACTTTCCGGTAAAACTTTCAAATCCTTCACCTTTCCGTCTTTTAGAGTAACTTCTACTGTAGTCTTGTCCGGCGCATGTAGTTTAAAATGCACATTCCATTCTTTCGGCCATGCGGGGAAAAGAAGAATTTGTTCTCCATTGGTCTGCAAGAGCATCTCCTGAAGACCTATCATTCCGCTACCTCCCCAGTTATGGTCGGGAGTCCAATCGTATCCCGGTCCCCAAAAAGCAGGAAAGCGGTGCGTACCATCAGACAGTTTGGCAAGGGATAGTCTCTTCGCTTCTTCGGTTAATCCCAGACAGGCAGCCCAAATGTTATCTTGTTTCCATCCGGTATGCGAACGAAACTTGATTGCGTCAGAGTCATAGAAATATGTATTACGGGCTACTTCCAGTTTTTCCTTTCCTACTCCATAGATGCGCCATGGAAATACAGGATAAAGCTGCGGGGTTTCTATGTTGTTGATGCGTTCCCAGCTTACAGCGGGAGAAATCGTCTGTCTTAGTTCCGGGGTAGATGCAGGATTCAGAGAGTCTTTTACCTCTATATATCGCAAAGGGATCGGGGGGATTGTTTTCAACATCTCCTCTTTCTTTCCATACGTTTCGAGCACAGTCCGCAAGGCTGCTATGGTACTACTGGCATTATTCGTCATCTTATAGGTTTCACAGGCAGAACCCGGAAAAAGAATCAGATGCCCGTCACCGTCCAGTGCTTTTCGTCCGCGACGGGATGCAAGCATACGATAGTGTTCGTCAAAGAATGTGAGTGAGCTTTCTATCAAAGGAAGATAAGGAGTGATGTCGGCATCCGCATAGTTCTTTGTTTCCAGTATCATCTGGCAAAATTCGAGCACCGTATCCCACTCATATTCGAGCCACGCATTATATTCCAATCCCTTGTCAAACCAATCAGGACGCTTGAAACCATATTCCGCAGGGTTAGGCAAACCGAAGTTCTCAATCTGCTCACTGAAGCAAGCTCCATCATGCTGCCAGTATATACGGCTACGAAGCTCTGCATTTTTCAGCATCCGGTTGTAGAAATCAAATTGGGCGGACATCATGTCATAATCCCCGCTTTTCAGCATCGGCCAATATACCAAACGTTGGTTCTGTGCGGTCATTGTGCCACCTCCCCATTTCCGGTAATCGGGAGTAAATGATTGTTTTTCGTCTACATGGCATGGATCGAAAGTAAACAGTCCGCCGTTAAATTTCGTCGGTACGCTACCATAAGCATTGCAGCCCAGCATATAGCGGAATAGTGTGTAGTTCCGGGTGATTTCCTGTGCTTCTCCTTCCGCTACGATAAAACTGCGTTGCCAAAAAGAGTGCCACCATGAACGGGTTTGTTTTTTATCTTGTACTATGGTCTTTGCGGAGTTTTTCCCTTTTGGGACAATTCGTTCTAAAGCAGTTTGCAGACCTTGTTCCCATTGTGTCGTGGTTTCTGTCTGTTCCGTATGTAGTACAATATAAAACTGTTCCTTGCGGGTAGCTTTGGAAGAACGAAAATTCCAGGCACGGTAGTCCGTTCCGGCATATATGCCATCCGTAGTATTTGTAAATTCCAGGTTCTCTCCGAAAAGAGTTCCGCCGAAAGTCAGATTCTTCAAGGGATTCATCATTTGTAATTTCACTTCGTCCATCCCTTGTTGGGCTACGGCAACATCAAAGACTGTCTGTTCGGGGTTGCGATGATAAAATACAAGTTGGTTGTTCCTGCCGGACGCATTGTTTTTCAGAGATACGAAGTCGGCACTTGTAACCGTTCCTTTCGGAGGAGCCCATTTGTAGGAACACTGTTGTCCCTCTCCTTTCCGGACAGGACGTTCCTGATAACGCCAGTTTTCATAAGAGACTTCTGTATGCAAAGGCTGTGAATTCGCTATTTCGACATGAATAACCGGATGGAAGACATCTACCCAAAACTGTATTTGCGCACCTTCGGCTTCAACTTCGACATAGCCGTCGTTCAATTTCAATTCCTGACGGAAGCTTTTGTTTTCTTTGAAAGGATTGGGTGACAGGCGAAGCCGGAAACGACCTTGTTTCAGTTGGCAGTTATTTTCATCGAACGTACCACTTCGGCTTACATAAAACAAGATGTCGCCATCTTCCACCCATATATTCATACCAATATCACCGCCACCGCAAGGCATGGATTCGGAAGAATTACGGCTGGGGGTATTCCAAACGACATTGGCATGTTGGCTCCAAAGTGCCGACACGCCAATAAGCAGTATGGTTGTAATCAGATAAAATCTCTTCATGTTTTTTATATTACCAATTATCCGAGCGGAAAGACCCTAAAGGTAAACCGTCACAATAAACATCTCCTTCCACATAGTTTTTGAATCCATACCGGACGGCTACCGGATGCGGAACTTTCTCACTTTTCACAAGCATCTTACTACGCTCAATCCAGGCTTTCGCAGGATAGAACACCCTGTCTTCACCTGCTACTTCGAAGTTTTCCGACTCGAAACAGTTCTTGCCGCTAATCCACATTCCGGCACGTTCAAAGCTTACGACTACCGTGTCATTCTTTATTTCAAGACTTTTATAATAAGGGCTTTCCCCATTTACTCCTTCCACTCCATAGGTCTTGGTCAGGGCAAGAAGTGCCAGACGTTCTCCGGCAACCTGTTTCTTTGCCGGATGAATTCCTTTCTCCATTCCTGCGTCCAACAATACCGCCATGCCACTGTTTGTCACCCGATGTTCAACTTTCGACTGCGCCTCCCGAAGATAGGCGGAATTTATTACTTCTTTTCCTTTTTCCGTGATGATTCCATAATCATATGGGGCTATCTGACAATAGTAAAAAGGAAAATCCCCTTGTTTCCATTCGGCACGCCAACCGTTAATCAAGGTCGTAAACATATCTGCATACGTATGTGCACGATTCCAGTTATCTTCGCCCTGATACCATATCACTCCTTTCATTGTCATACCGATAAGTGGATGTAACATACCATTGTAAAGCACTGTCGGAGTACGGTTCTTCGATTTAATGTCCGCTTCCGACTGAGGAATTTTTGCGTCGGGAAAAGCTTTCAGCCAGTCGGCTGTCATCCATGCTTCGCACGCTGAACCACCCCATGCTGCCACCACCAGACCTACCGGAACATCTAATATTTCATTAACCAGTCTGCCGAAATAATAAGCCGTCGCACTGAAATCACGAACACTGGCCGGAGCTGCTTCTTTCCATGAACCGACTACATCATTTTGCGGAGTAAACGTAGAAGTACGTTTGACCGTAAACAGGCGAATTTCAGGATTCTTACTGTGAAGAATATCCATGTTGGCATTCTCCACCGGCTGGTTCTTGAATCCTTTCATCGGCATTTCCATATTGCTCTGTCCGGAACATAACCATAACTCACCTATCAATATATTATTCAGTGTTTTTTTACTTCCATCATCAAAGGTGACATTATAGGGGCCTCCTGCTTCGGGGGTAGCAACCGTAAGTTTCCACGCACCATTCTTGTCGGCAGTTGCTACATACTGTTTCATATTCCAACTCGTCGTTACTGTTACTTTTCTATTGGGAGTAGCAGTTCCCCAAAGATTGGCATTTGTCTGTTGCTGCATCACCATTCCGTCGGAAAAGATTGCAGGCAATTTTACTTCCGCATGTGTTGACAGGCAGGCAGAAAGCAGAAAGCTTGCCAATATTGTACCTGTTTTAGTCATTGAACTTTTCATACTTTAACTGTATTATAATGAATCAGGCACGGATTACGCTGTTGTTTTTACGTAACACGATTCTTATGAGCCGTGTAATCCGTGCCTTAAAATCTTAATCTGTGATAGAAAAACCCAAAGAACCAAGCAATCCTGCCGGAAGCAACGTTCTCTCTGCCCTGCGATATTTAGCGTTCGTCCAGATCCCGTCAAACGGTGCTTTTCCTTCATCGGCTCCTTGCAATGCATTCGCCCACGTGTTCGTCACTTCTATTTCAAGCTCATTCATTCCTTTTTTCAAAGCTGCGGTTATATCAGCCCGATAAGGAGCCGTCCAAACAGTGCCACAATCTATTCCATTCACACGAACTGTTGCTATATCGCATATCTTCCCCAAGTTCAGCCAGACTTTTCGGTCTTTCTTCAGCTTATTCTTCCAACGGAACATGGTTTTATAAATCGCAGTTCCTGAATAATAGCGGATTTGTTCGTCATCCTCTTTACTCCAGTCAAACAGTGTTTTCCGGGTTATTTCTTTCCCATTGTTCAGGAAAGTGACTTTATACTCTTCCGGTTCAAAAGCTACTTCCTCAATATTTCCAGTGGAGTTCTTTTTCTCTTTCCATGATTTTTGCGTATCACTGTCATAACCATTACGAGCTTCTTCCGTGGAAAAGACAACGAATACCGACTCATTGGGAGCCAATGTCAAAGTTACTTCCGTGCGGTTATCTTTCTGTTCGTAAAGGGGATTCGTTTTAATCTCACCCGTCACGGGATTCCAACATTCCGGTCGGCTTCCGGTGATACGCATACTTGCGGTGAACGTACGTGTCTCTTCTTTCTGATTGGCAATAAAATAAATATCTCCCAATTCACCGCGACGATGTGTCCAGGCAATGTCTTCCGGCACAATCAAATCACGTTCCAGTCCATATGCAGAGAAGTCGTCCTCCATATAAGGAATGGCAGGAATCAGCACACCTGCTTTTTTCAGTTCATTGACCTTTTGTTTCACTTCCGGCGAAAGTTCCACCGGTTCAGGATTCATCGGACGGGCATTCGGCAGTACCAAAACCTTATAACTGGCTCCGCCCGGCAATATCATTCTGCCATTTTCTACTTTTGCCAAACGCAATAGTGCATCCTTGTTAAAACTGTCATAAGCATATCCCCGAAGCGGATTCACCCATTTTTCAGGATCAGCCATATTCGCGGAATGAGTAACGCCTACCGGACGCACACGCAAAGGCTGTCCCTCATTCGCCAAACGAACACGTTCGCTTTCCACACGTTCCGCACCGAAAATCCCCGGAAGGGACGGAACCAGTCGTTCAGGTAATACCGAACGTCTCGGCACTTCCTCACCTGTGAATACTGCGATATCTGTCACCGGATGACCGTACTGTAATAACGACTGGCAACGGGCGGCATATTCGGAAAAGGCTTTAGCCCCTTTATCCCACCAAGTTTGGTCACGCTGGAAGAAAAGCCCGATGCCATCCAGTGTCATGCCGGGCTTGCGGTCTAGCCAGGGATTATGTACATATACGTGGTAGAAGAGACGATTGATTCCTAATGCGTAATTACGATCCAACAATGCTTTCAACATTCCGGGGTATTCATTCCATGTGCCACGCACTTCGGTGAATCCTTCCGCCTGAATGATATTCTTTCCGTAGATATGGGCACCGCTGATGGCATCGAGCATATCATTCGGTTTATCATGGGTAGGACTGTTCAGCCAAAATTCTCCCATAGGAAGATCTACCTTTTGGTAATGCAGCAAGCCGTCACTCACCATTGTCGGTGCTACACACTCCGCTGAAAACTGACAATCATACTCTTTGGCGCAGTCTGCTAGTACCTGATAGAAAACATCGACTACCAGTTCGGCAATCGTTGTACGTACATCCCGCAGGATCTTTTCGCTCCGTTCGGCACTTTCCATGGGAATACCTGCCAATAGGGGTAAATAAGGTATCAGGTCATAGCCGTGGCGTTTCTTGAATTCAGTTGCGAAATTATGATTCCAGTTCTGACTTCCACATTCCCAACTGTCCACATGCATATATTTCAGTACACGCCGTGCCACTTCCGGATTCGTTTTTACAAATGCTTGCGCAAACCAGTTATCAAACTGTTTTCTTACTGTTGCCGGATCGAACTTATCACATTCCAGTCCCTTTCCGCCACCGGCTGTCGCATTGGTATGTCCGGTAGCAGTATGCCCCATGCGGAGTAATTTCCATTTACCTTCAGGGAGAATGGCAGTCAATGTTTTCTCTTTAGAATGACTGGCAGGGATATTATTGTATTGTTCCGTCAGATTAATAATCTGTGAAAGTGAATAACAATCCTTTTTCCCTATTTCTCTTTCCTTAGTGGATTCAGCTACACGCCATACCAGTCCGGCTTTTCCTTCCCACTGATTCAGACGGGCTTCCCGATGCAGGCGCAGTTGTTTTATTTTCAAATTGGGCTTCCATTTCGCGGCATCCATATCTTCACTTCCCGGTTCACTCCCTTCGGGTGTCCAATAGAAACGGAAATAACGGGCAGTAGTTGCGGGAATACTATGCGTGGAGTTTTCATCTGTATTCTGCCATCCCTGACGTGCAGGAACCAATTGTTTTACGAAACGGTAATTGACACCGTCATCACTTGCCATCACTTTCAAGCGATGTGCCTGATAATTATTGCCATTCAAGACTATTTCAATGTTCCGGCAGGTAAAAGGTTGTCCGTATTCGTATTGGATATAGCATGGATACGAAGAGCGGATAACTCCTGCCGCATCCATATTTACTGTTTGGGCGGGCTTTATATTATCCGTTATCGCCAAGTTTACGCATGTGATTTTGGCAGGCATTTCATCTACTTCATCTTCTACCGGTAAAGCAAACAATGCAATATCTTCATAATAATTCTCATAAGCTTCTGGTTGTGGCAGACGCAATGCATCAAGTTTTCCGCCATTAACAATCGTATCGCTCCAAACGACTTTCTGCATGGATTCTTTGGGAGTGATCCAAGGCCCTCCCGCCAATGCAAAACCGTCACAAATATGCATTCCCAGTTTCAGCCCTAACCGGTCGGCTTCTTCCATGCTGAAACGTACCATTTCCCACCATTCAGGGGTTAACTGTTGTGCTTTGCCATTATATTGGGAACCTTCATTTATACCTTTAATCGGCATCAGGTACGTACCTCCGAGTCCTGCATGTTTCATTGCTTCCAAATCGGCGGTAATCCCCTCTTTGGACACAGCGCCATACATCCAGTACCAAAATGTCCAAGGTTTCGCTTCATCGGACGGGTTCTGAAATTGGTCGCGAAGTGAGCGTGTTTGTTGCGCATCGGCAGAACAGAAAGCAGTCCATGCCAATAAAGAGATTGCAAATATTCGCTGTTTCAGTCGGCTTTTCATTTTAATATCTATATTTTACTATTAAAAAAGACGAAAAAGGAAATATTTTGTACTCACTATTTGTTGAAAATATTAGAGAGACGTAAACTTTAATTATAAAAAGTGCACCTCCTTTCCCACTGGAAAAAAGGTGCACACACAAACAAAACAAACAATAGACGACCTTCACAGGCAGTATTCGTATTTTATTTTTCTAAATGCCGCTATTCGATACAATCTAGGACATAAATTCTCTCCCTATATTCTGAGGGTGTCATGCCGGTATGTTCACGAAAGAATCTTGTCATAACGGAATTTGACTGGAAGTGTGTTCGCGAAGCCACTTCTTTTATCTCGAGATTAGTGTCCTTCAATAGTGCTTTTATTTCAAGAATGGAATATTCTATAATCCAGTCTTTTGCTGAACGACCGCTCATATCGGTTATTACCATTGTCAGATGTTTAGCGGACACGCACATCTTTTCCGCATAAAAAGCGACATCCCTACATACCGTATGAAACTCTATCACCAAACAAAAGAAATCGAATACAATTTTTTCCTTACGGGTATATTTTACTAATTCGGCCACTTCCGGTTTTCTTTTATAAGCCGCATAGATATCCCAATAGAAAACACGTAACAGTTGCATGATAGACTCCCGTCTGAATAAGTCCTGGGGTAAGTCAATACGGTAAGTCAATATCTGGCAAAAATGAATGAAACGTTGACATTCTTCATCGTATAGCGAAGTGCTGAAATTCTTCCGCATATAGAAAAAGAAGTCAAGGGTAGGCATACATATACCGCTTATCGTATCTATAAACAGGCTTTTGGATACTTTTAGGAATGTCATTGAAAAGTCATCACTAATTTCCGTGACAGATGCCAACTGGAAAGGAAAAATAATGACCAAATCATTGGGGACAATACGCCGTTTATTACCGAAAACATTAAAGAGCGCACTTCCTCCCGTACATATCCCGTTTATCCCCTCTTCAAGATACGTCGGATTTTCATCAAGAGGTAAATGGGCAATTGTAGTATATACGTTAAACTCTTCAGATTTCAATAATTTGTCAACTACTTTATCCGGACTATATGGCATATTCATTTTCATTGAATGTTATTAATGCTATTTTTACAACTCATACTTCGTTCATAATTCATTTCGATGGAATATCCCGAATACAGCGGAGAAAATATTTAGTACTTTTGGAACCGCTAGAGGATGCATATTTCACTTTTGTTACGTCAGGATAGAATTTCATATACCATGCATAAGTAGAAGAACCGGAATGTTCTGTTGCCAACCAATAAGCGGTACCGTTTGTAGACAATGCGAATTTATTAAAACCAGTTCGCACATTTGTTTCCTCCAATTCTCTATAAAAAATCATTATCAGGCTACCTTCCCGAAAGGTAGGAACCCGCCATGTTCCCGGTGCGTCTTTTCCATATTTTCCACGGTACATGGCACATCCTTTAGGAACGGCATAACTTGCAACATCGTATTTATTTTGGTTTGCTGTAGCAAGATATCCGTTTGCAGTAGCCCAGTCCATTGTTGTCGTAGTTGTACTTGCACCATCACTGTCAATCGCATCCGGAGATATAATAAATCCCTTGGAGACTTTCATATCATTGTTGCCACTATTTATAGCATTATTATGCCGACTTACACGATGAACATAAACTAAATTTCCATTGCTATCTTTGACAGGGTTCGTGTTTTGACCGTTTGAAGTCCATTCATAGAGTTGAATATTCGTATAAAACGTTGAATTTTCACTTCTATTCTCCACTCTACTTTCGGGTAAACCTGTCGAATATATAACTGCATATTGATTTCCTTCCTCATCCGTATATATACCCGTTATCTGAGAATATCCCTTTACATGCATGAAGAGAGACGCGGAAATTATAATAATCATTCGTTTCATTTTATTCTTGTTTTTGTTTATTTCGCTTTAAAATTGCATTTGCTTGATACTTATATCTCTTACGCACCTTGAGCCACCATCAGTTTTATAGTAAGAATTCAGTCCGTTATACCATCTTTTGACACTACCATTTCCATCTTCCGTAGTTGTATTTCCGCTGGTAATATTCAATGAACTACCTATATAAATACCAATCAGTTGATTGGATGCAGGCATATACCACTTTAATTCATCACCTTCTATTCGTCCGTTTCCATCTTCATCTCTGTTTTTATCATAACAGACTCTTGCGGAAAAGGTACTGGCCGGATATTGGTATTGATATAATAGTACATGACCGTTTGCATCTTTCTGCGGAACAGGTATATCACCTGTCCAAGAAAGGTTATGTATATTTTCAGCTAGATTAATCGTTGCTGTTTTTCCGCAATTTATATCATCTGTCCCATATGATTGTGTTGCTGTTTCAACATTGTTATAACCATATTGTATTTTTCCCATGGTGGTTATGCCCACCAGATATTTATTTGTGCTACGCACAGATAATCTGTCATGCACTAATCCCATCGTATAATTCCCATCCGTATCTTTTACTCCTCCGAAACGTCCGGCATATATTGCCGGTCGCTGATCCATTCTGAATATATGTGAAGCTTGCAATATTTCTCCATCTCCCTCGGTTGTGGTAGTAACTTTGATAAATAAGGAACGCTTTCCTTCCGCATCGCTTTCACCACCAGAATCGACCAGATTACCGTTTTCATCATATATGTACTCATCATTATAAAGATAAAATTTTATTTGTGTGGGAAGTATGGTACTTGCTTTGATATATGTATTCAGCGGCTCCTTGACATTATTATATGCATCGGTATAATTAGATGAAGAAGACAAACGAAGCCAACTGTTATCGGGAGCTTTCTGTGTACATTCTTTATTGGTATATATCTCCACTTCCACTGTTCTTCCCTGAGTTTGTACAACTATCGGTCGAACATCATAAGCTGCATCAAGGTCATAATCTTTACCTGATTTATTGTAGAGGTTCTTAAAAGTATCAAATGATGCCCCTCCACTAACAGCTACATTATAACTAGCATGAAACTCTACATATTGACTGGCAATGTACGCTCTAATCCGTTCATCGTTTTTTGCAGAATTTATGTCTGCGTTAATGGTAGTACGTAGATTATAAAAATGATTGGGTTCCACATCAAAATTGTTAGTATTGTTGTTCCCGACATACATTTGGTAAATTGCATATTCGTCTGTTACAGTAGAATATGCCCATGCTTCTATCTGTGTACCCAACACTGGTGCAGCCCCAGAAGGTACTTTATTGACTATTTTGTAGTAACGTTGGTTTTCACTCATAATACTACCTACAGTTCCCTGACAATTCTGTGCAACATACCATGTTGCCGAATAAAAGCCGTTTGCATCCGGTTCGCCCAATTTATCTACTTCAAACGTGGCATAAGTATCTTCATCACTATTCTTTTCAGGATTGGTGAGCCGAATCGTACTGTTTACATTCAATAATTTCAAACCCTGCAATTTGTAATTTTCCACTTCAAATTTATAGCGTAATGTAATGCGTGCCATCAGCTTTCTTATTTCGATACCTCCAACAAAACCGACAGGCTTGTTATATTCGACCAATCCCCGGTTACCTCCGTCAATATCTACGACAGTAACACCCGGCACTTCTCCGGCCAATGGTACTTCGTCGTCAGCGGTGATAAGTGACTGGGTATGACCTTCTATATTAGTCAAGTATTCAAAACTCCATTTTTTAAGTTCATCGAGATAACTTACCTTACTCATGTCGTAATTTAGCTTGGGACCCAGCACCAGCAGATATAAAGTTTGATTCTCCGCCACCACAAGAGGAACATCTATTGTTGCTAGATCATTAATAGCTGTCGTAGTATCACTCAGTTTATGAGGTTTTCCATTAATGGAGCCATCTTCCTTAAACTGGAATAGCCATAGGTTATGTAGTTTGGTTGTCCCATCGGAAGCACGGGTAGTTATGGTATGCGGTTCCTGCTTTCCTTCCAAAACCACAGTAAACGGAGAGTCAGAACAAGTTTCTTTCCTAAAAAATGACTTTGCAGCTGTATAACCACTCGCGAATGTCGGTTCTACAGCAGCAGGAAGACTGACATTCAGGCTGACCATGACCGTTTTACCTGAAGTATTTCCCGGATTAAACTCATCCAGTTTGTCATTTGTGCAACCCAAGTATAACAGTGACAGCAAGGTTGTGCAGACTGTCCGGAAATACTTTCTATATCTAATTCTTATTCTCATATCATATCTATTTATCACCAAGCTTCATGCCGGTTCTTATTGATAACCATTTTGTGAAATAATCGGATTTCCAAGGGAAACTGTTAATCCGGACTCTCTTGCCAATAATATCTCAACCGTAAGATTAATGGCACTCGGACTATCATTTTCCGGGATTTCTATTGAGACAGGATACTCATATTTATGTGATTCAGTATTTACTTCGGTGCTGACACACTTTGTGGCACCTGCATAGCTGATTCTCAAATACAATTTTCCGGCAGGCATGGTTACATCTGTGGGGGTAAGTTGAATGGTTGTCTCGTAAGTTCCTCCCTCCTGAGGTATATTACCAGAACTGCCTAATCCTGTTTTGGCACGTAAATCATATCCGCTTTGTGAAACAGTGAGTAAGAGACTCTCTGCCCGCCCGTCCAAACCGATGCCTGCCACTCTCACTCTAAATGAACGTGGCGAAGCACTTTCCTTACGTTTGACATATACAGAGATATTCTGAGTGTTACTGCCGTGGGTAGTATGTATGCTGCCACCTCCGGGCTCAAATGAAAAATCGTTGGGAGATGCTGTTCCCATTTCCGAACCTGATGTTACAAGTGTTGCCGTCCAATAAGGAATATTTGATATAATGCCGAAGTAAGAGTTTCCACTATTCTCGGTACCCTGATAAGTGGGACTGACAATATTACCTATCTTCATCTGGCTTTCTGGTATCTCATTGCGCACACAACGGATCATATATGCATTTTGTCTGTTTATACCATTTTGAAGTCCAGCTTCCTGTGATTGACCGGAGAATTTGAATACTGAGGCATCATTTGCCCAATACCATCCATTGGAACGATCTCCCTTGGAAATGCCGTCCGTATCCCTATACCGATTATGTGGAGAAAGCAACCAATGGAAAGAAGGGTAACCGTATGAATTATTTTCATTATCAGTTGCCATTATCAGAATGTTATTCTCATCCGAAGTAGCCATATGCCACTGTCCGTTATCCACAATTCCCAAAGTCTTGATTTGAGCTTCAGATAGTCCGGCAAGTTTGCAAGGATCTCCCAATCCTTTCGCAATCTGGACTGCCGTATTATTTTCAGGTATTTCACCAGTATCCTGATAAGGAATGTCCGCCCATCCCTTGATAGTTAAAGGGGCGTATGAGCCCGGATACCAAAGTACATCGTTCAGTTCATTAGCATTGTCGGGTGCTGCAAATGTTTTCCCTTCTTCCGATGCGCTGTGTATAGCTATCAGGCTGCCGTACTTGAACAGGACATCTTTGTATCCCGTCTCCGAATGATATGCTTTCAGTACACCTGAATAGATGGTAAAGTCATTCCATATATTCACATTTTTGGATGTATCGGCTGTGGCGTCATAATCTGCCGCCTTGTCACTCACTATTACCAGTCCGTCAATAGGCTTCCAGTTGATTGTGATATCATGTTCCTCCATTGCCACTATTTCCGCATAAAGTCCCATTGCACCCATACCGGTAATGGTGGCGTATATCTGATAATGGTTATTTCGTGTCAGGTTATGGTTTTCAGGGGGATTCTGCCCGATATCTAGTAAATAGATGCAGTTTAGTACCTGCGTACTTCCATTTTTAAGTATGCATTGTGCGTCAATCTTGAGATAGGTTGCTTGTGAAGCATTTTTAGGTTCGGATAACAAGTGCTCGGGGATATAAGTGGCGGGAATTGTTATGAAATCTACGTTATCAGGAATGGTGTATTTATTTCCATTTATTATATATGTACCGTTATTATCGAGTTCGCCTGTTCCTGATATAGTAAGGTCATCCGACCAAATATTTTTCGTATATGCCTGTCCTTCTCCTATGGTAGTGGCGGCTGGCATACGACATACCTTGATTGACAGTTTGGTTACCTTAAAATCCTCATCCGGATTGGTTATATTTTTAATTGCTGTAAAGCTAAGACGGGATACCATACGGGTTACTTTAACCGGTAGTTCCGTCATTTTAACATTATTAATTGTGACTGTGGCATTTTTCCCGTCACTGCGGGATTCTACATAGGCATGTTGCACATTTCCATACATGGGTGGCGGAGCAATGATACCTACTGCGGAGAATGTCACATTTTCTATTTCATTCTCCCGTGTAATGGCGTTGAGTTTTTCCGTAAGTTCCTCTGTTTCATTACAAATGATATAAATGTTGTTGTATCCCCGTGCCGCCCTTATTGGAGCGGTATATGTGTCATCATCATTTATGGAAGTGTCCGAAACACCATTATACACCAGTTCATCCTTGTCATTAAAAACAATCGCACGTACGGAACTTATGACTTTATCATTATCGGTAGTAGTATTGCGTGTCCCCATAGTAATACTTAGAGGTATTCTTTCTCCTTCGTAAATACGTGCACCTGTCGGTTCATTCTCGTTTACACAAGAATCAAGCAACAAGGCAAACGTCGTCAAAAGCAAGACAACTGCCGGAAATTTTATGTTTATAGTTATATTCATCCTTAATCGTGCCAAAATTTTGTTTCAAAAAACGGCTTACATATCCGTTGGCTGAAACCAATACGTCCAATTGTTGACGGTTATGCTCAATGCAATGTAACCGTTCTCTTCCTTGTCTCCAATACGGATATTGATGTCCCACTGATATCTGCGGTCAAGATATTCCTGCTCATCCATCATTTCCGGTTTACTCATCAACAGGTAATCAATGAGGTTTATTGTTGTTTTACCTCCGATATCTATTGCTTTTCCTGAAGATTTTTCTGTGATGGAAAAAGTCATATCGCTATCTTTGACAAGCCTGAGCGTATGAATCCGGGTGTGGAAAGATACTCTACTGTCCTCCTCTTCAGGACAAGGATAATAAGTTATGTTCTTGTTTTTCTCTCCAAAATTATTTTTATAGTCATAAGAACTGTTTGCTGCTATCAGTTGTATATCATATTTTGAAACATCAACAGGGTTGCTGCTCTGTGTAATACCTATCGTTATATCGTTGGTATTGCGCACCAAGCTGACCGTTTCCGTATTGCCGCTATTCTCTAACGAAAACATTTGCAGAGAACTGCTATGCCATAACGCATCGAGATGATTGTTGCTTATGTCATTTTCAGGTTCATATTTCAATGTCAATTTATCTATCGGAGTGCCTGCGGTCATTATCGGTAATGAATAAAAACTGTCTGTTTTTCCTGCCCACACAACAGCCGTACAGCCTTTCAGACGATAAGGTATCAGCATACGATAGTCCGGACTTTTCAGCAGACTGCCATTTTCGGTGAATGTCTGTATATAGCTCCCTTCTGCATCAAACACAAAGACCTTTACTTCTTCCACTTGATCGGCAAACCAGTTTTCGTTTGCCATGTTATAGTCATACCGGAACTTCAGAAAAAGATCACACTGTTCGAGGTCGTCATGAAGGACATCGCAACCGGTAATCCCTGCCGCCATAAAAGCGGCAAGGATTATTATGTATTTCTTTATGTATCTCTTGATTTCCATCTATTAATGCAAATCAACACCTTGTGTCCAGAAAGTCCATGGATTGATAGTGATTTCAACAGATAGATAAGCGTCTGCTTCATCATCATCGGTATCCGGTGGTGTAGGATTATTTGGATCAGGGTCGGACGGATCGGGAATCCACGGTGTTCCGGGGCCGCTCACACTCTGAAGCTCAAGGTGATACCAGTTGTTGCGTACTACACCATATCTACCTAAAGCCATTTTGGTTGTGACATTTTGGTCGTGACGGATTAAAACGTCATAGTAGCATACTGATGCGTGATAGTAACGTACAGCGCAGAAACGTCCGATAATACCGGTTTTCTCATTGAAGTCGTCAACAGTAAGATCTGCAATCGCCTTATCTATGTCTGCAACACCCTCTTCCACGACGCCTGCTTTTTTCAAGAATATAGGCAAATCTGTTTTCAGTCCGCCGCCAGTGGTTTCTTTGTATGCTTTTTGAAGCCCTTCTAGTGTATAATAATTACCTTTCCAAGAGAAGTAACTGGTATTTACAGTCAAATCTTTAGGAGTATACCGAGCTTTTACCACCACCTTGGTAGTAAATCCCAATTGCTGCGCTGCCGCATCCATAGTGTTTTCAAGACAATACAAACTTGTTCCATCCGTCTGCTTCACTTCAGGCATAGTTTCCGCTGTATTATTGATGTTTTTCAGATAATTGAAAGCTGCATCCATGTTAGCTTCCATATTTTCACTAATATCAGGCTGTTCGCTCAGCAGATAGTTCTTATCCCGACGATAAACAGCCCCTTCTGTAGCATTGTCATAAGGAATAAGATCACTATATAATTTTACACTCTTATTGGTAACACTTAATTCCCAACCACCAAAAGTAAAATTGGAACCATCTGGTTTTGTAAAGTCTGGTGACTTAACCGCAACCTCAACTTTGGCACTCAACCGGTCTACATTGATTTTAGCAGGAGTATTTTTGGCGTTAGTCTTTGCCTGATTCTCTGCTTCCGGGGTATATTCAGTCGGTTTAAACACATTCGACTTTACATCTGTTAATGCTCCAGCATCAGTGATACCTGCACTCGCCATCATAAAATTCTGGTCGCCCGTAACATTGGTAATAGTCGCATCAATAGCAGCATTAATCGTGTTCCAAGGTTTACCCTTTACGACATCTTTAGATAAATCCCACCCAGCACTATAAGGGTTGATAACCACAAATACTTTCTCAGTTTTTTCCGGCACTAATTTAGCTTCACTGGCTGCAGCAGACGGATTCCCTTCTCCTCCGCTGTTTCCAACAGTAGCACCACTAAAGTCAACCACATCAAGGCATACATCATCCTTGTCAAATAATAGAACAGTTACAGTCCCCGCTCTACTTTCCCCTGAAGTACCCGGTTTTGTTGTTGCTCTTGTAGTAGCTATATGACTTTTAAGCGAAAGCGACAGATACGCTTTGCCATTCAGGTCATCACCCGGAATGTTGTTTTCCCCTGCTTCCTCACTACTACAACTGGCAAGCATAAAAGCTGCCAACGTTGATAATAGAAAACTTCTTGTTTTCATCTTTTTAAATGTTTAAATGTTGTAAATGAAATGATAATTATAAATGATAGTAAAAATAAATCAATAGTCTTGTTTGTTTATTGTCCGGATATTGTCTCTACCTTTAGCCAATTCCTCGAGATTAAGACGTGCTTGTCTCAATCCAGATTCGGCAGCTTTATTGAGATATGCTTCTGCTTGCTCATATTCCCCTTTCAATAAGTGTAACACTCCCACTGTGTTTTCATACTCCGGTACGGAAATCTTTGTTTTCCTAAGATATTCTTCTGCTAATACTGTATCTCCATGTGAAAGTGCAGCCGAAGCGGCATTTAAATTGGCAACCTCATCGTTAGGAAAGATTCTGACGGCTGTTTCAAATAGTTCTATAAATTCCGGTGAACCATTTTCGTAAGTAAGAGCTACTTGATAGATTTCATTCAGGCTCAAATCTTGAGGTCGACTATGAAGTAGTATTTTTGCCTGTTCTATATTAAAATTCTGAACATTATATTTTATCTTACATATTGCTTTACGTAAATGTGGATAATACTCGTTGAGCATATATCGATATGGCTCACCATGTTTATATAGCATCAATGATTTTTTACGACTAGTATTTGTATGATAATTTATAGCAGCCGGTGTATTATCAATGATATGAAGAATATCCTCTTTCTCCATCATATCAGATTCTGCAACCATCTTGCGTAATCCATCCCAATTTTCACCGCCATATTCCACCTTGTATAATTCTTTAGAAAAAGAGAAATGAGGGAGCAGGTAATTGACAAGTGCTTTCGCACGTCCTTCGGAAAGTTGCCTGTTAAAAAGGAAAGAGCCTTCCGGTGAAGCATAACCGATGACCGATATCTCACGAATCGTTATAGTTGTATCATTTTTCACTTCAGCAAGCATGGAGTCTATCTTTTCCAACTCTACCGGATTGTTCATATAATCCGGTTTTATGTCGGTTTTAGAGACGACAAAGTCCAAAAACGCTTCGCATGACATCTCACGATTTTTAACATGTTCCACTTGTGGTTGAACGTAGCTGATATGTGGAATAACTTGATACGGAATAGCAAGTTGTTCCAAAGCAACAGTACTAAAAAGAGGAATTGTCGATAGTAACTTGCCCGGTCGGCAACAACCTGTCACTTCCTTTTTGATATCCAAACGCGCATCTTTCATCCATGGTTCGAATGGAATGACCAATGAATACCGGATTTGTTCTTTTCCGGTTGTTCCATATCCTTTTACAACACGATATGGAGCTTCCGACTGGTAAAAATCACGTTCCTGTGTATTCATTAAAGCCAATTTACGTTTCAGGCCTTGGTAATTACTACGGCCTTTGACAGAGATTTCCGGCAATTCCATTTGGTGGCTTGTAGTAACTAATACCGGTATCAGTTCTATTGAATGATTGGAACTGACTTTTATTTTATCGAAGTCGTAAAGCATTTGAATATGTAAAGAATCTCCCACTTGTTGTAGTTTAAGAGCTTCTGGGTGCATAGTTCCTTTATACCATTTGTCTGGCAGGTTTTCTCCATATAGTAAAGGAGAAAAGAGCAGTGACAGAGTCAGTAACCATAAAATTGATTTAGCTTTTATCATGTTTTTATTATTTTATATGAAATATAAGTGAGACTGCGGCTTTAGTCGGTCCGAAATAGTTGCGTTTTTCCGTTCCGGTTTTTTCACCACAAGTCTCGCACCTGAACTTGTCGTAATGAAGCCGGACATATCCCATGCCTATATTCGCTTCGAGACTCCAACGATTGCTTAGGAGAAAATGGTAGCCATACGAAAATCCTCCGCCTATCCCCCATCCTTCATAACGATGGCGTCTGGAATCATCTCCGAATAGAAGTGGCAAATGATGACCGGCTATGTTGTACTGTCCTCCTAATATATGTATTCCCCAAAAATGTCCGCTGAATCTTTCACACGTCCAATAACGATATTCCGCAGAACCGAGCCAGTGTACCAGTTTTTTGTTTGAGGATGATTTGCCGGATGTAAACCAGTTAAAGCCGCCACCCAGTTCTACTGTACTACTTGGTGAAAGTCCGAACTCGACTCCAAGATTAGGTGAATTTGAATAAATCCCGTAGAACAGATTTGTTTTTACCGCTACTTTTTGAGCTGAACAATGCCCTATGCTTCCCAAAAACATCAAAAGTAGAATTATTATGTCATGTATCTTCATCAAATGTATATAATAGAGTGTTTTTTGTTTATGCTTATAATTAATATTCGCTGCAAATATACAAAAGAAATATAGATTAAAATAAAACGTTCTGAAATTGCACACGGATTCCGAAATTTCGTTCAAAACAACTTCAGATTCATTCAAAATGAGAAACTAATCTCTCTCATAAAAGACGTATTCGGTAGATATTGTTAAATCATTATCCATCTATTCGGTTAACTTCTGTGACATACAGCGTATATATACATGCACAAGACAAACGATGTATAAAATAGGTTATGTATATTTATATATCGCTTGAAACTTCAACTATCCGTTCATTTGTTGGTAAAAGAGTTAAATAGATTTCTATAATGTGGTATCAACAGGAAGAATATCCTGCTAATACCACATTAATTGATTGTCAATTTTTCAGTAAACCTACTATTATTATAGCCAACGTACAAACTTCCTGATATACCAATTCTTAATAACTTGCGTCAAGATACAATAAGAAAGCAGAATACCTATCAGCCAGGGGAAATAGCTTAATGGAAGAGCCTGCAATCCTATGGAACGTCCGAAAGCCGTGAAGGGTATAAGAATGCCGACTGCCATGATTAATAGCGTCATTCCCATTACAGGCCATGTTGCCCGGCTTTGTATAAACGGAATTTTTCGTGTGCGTATCATGTGGACAATCAAAGTCTGTGACAATAGTCCTTCAACGAACCATCCGGTCTGAAACAAGGTCTGATGCTCGGGACTGTTACAGCTAAAAACATACCACATGACCAAATAGGTGGCAATATCAAAGATAGAACTGATAGGACCGATATAAATCATAAAACGGCTTAAATCAGACGCATCCCATTTGCGTGGCTTCTTCAGAAATTCCGGATCCATACGGTCAAACGGAATGGTTGTCTGCGAAATGTCATACAGCAAATTCTGAATAAGCAGATGTATCGGCATCATCGGAAGAAAAGGCAGGAATGCGCTTGCAAATATCACGCTGAACATATTCCCGAAGTTTGAACTGGCTGTCATCTTAATGTATTTATTGATGTTGCCAAAGGTCTTTCGTCCCTCCAGTACACCATCTTCCAACACTAGCAAATCTTTCTCCAACAAGATAATGTCGGCACTCTCTTCCGCTATATCTACTGCCGAATCCACAGAAATTCCAATATCTGATTGCCGCAGAGCACCGGCATCGTTAATGCCGTCGCCCAAGAAGCCAACCGTATTTTCCTGCTCTTGCAAAAGAGAGATTATTTGTGTCTTTTGCAACGGGGTCAGTTTAGAAAATAGCGTAGTGCTCCTTACCGCTTCTTTCATTGCCGATTCATCCATATTCTCGATATCCATCCCCGTAAGAGAACGGGTAGTGTCGATGCCTACCTGACGGGCAATCGCCTTCACTACGATGTCATTATCTCCTGATAATATCTTGACCTCCACTCCATGTACATACAATTGCTCTATCGCTTCGGCGGCAGACGGTTTAGGCGGGTCAAGAAAAGCAAGATAACCTATCAATACCATTTCCTTTTCATCTTCGACTGCAAAGTTTCCGTTCTTTTCGATAAAACTCTTTTGGGAAACCGCCAGTACTCTCATTCCCTGCCGGTTCATTTCTTCACTTATCTTTTGTGCCTTGACTTTCAAGTCGCCAGTCAAAGGATGAATCTGTCCGTCGAATTCCGCATATGTACATACATCGAGAATTTCTTCCACCGCCCCCTTAGTGATAATCTGCCGTTTGCCCAAACGGTCTTCTATAACTACGGACATTCTTCGGCGTGTAAAATCAAAGGGGACTTCATCTACCTTCGTATAATCATCCTTCAAATGCTCCAAATTCAGTTCTCTTACGTGGGAGAGAATCGCTTTATCCATCAGATTCCTTAATCCGGTCTGGAAATAGCTGTTGAAATAGGCATGGCGAAGAATACGTTTACTATTGTCACCGCTTCCATCTGCATTTATATATTTCTCCAACACTATTTTGTCACAAGTCAGTGTCCCTGTCTTGTCCGTACAGAGTATATTCATGGCGCCGAAGTTCTGAATCGCGTTCAGGTTCTTCACGATTGTTTTCTTTTTCGACATGGCTAGCGCACCTTTGGAAAGATTGGCGGTGACAATCATCGGAAGCATTTCCGGTGTAAGCCCTACGGCAACGGAAATGGCAAAGATGAAAGCCTGAAACCAGTCTCCCTTTGTGAAACCGTTGACCAGAAACACAAAAGGAACCATGACCAACATAAAGCGAATCAACAAAAAACTAACTTTACTGATTCCTTTATCGAAAGCAGTGGTAGCTCTATGCCCCACCAGACTTCTGGCAATAGTGCCCAGATAAGTCTTATTTCCCGTCTCAAAGACGATTCCTTTTGCAGCACCACTAATCACATTGGAACCCATATAACAGATATTATCCAATTCTACCACGCTCCCACTGCGGTATTGCTTTCCCCTGACTTCCGGCAATTTCTCAATAGGTTCTGATTCTCCGGTCAGTGATGCCTGACTGATGAACAGGTCTTTTGACTCGATAATGCGGATATCAGCCGGAACCATATCTCCGGCAGCCAGATAGACAATGTCTCCGGGAACAAGTTCTGTAATATCCAACTCTTCTTCCTGAGCTCCCGCTCGTTTTACCAAACACGTATTCTTTACCATTTTCATCAAAGAGTCGGTGGCTTCGCTTGCTCTCCACTCCTGCCAGAAACGCAGAATGGCACTGAATACAACCATAGACGCAATAATGATGACACCCGTCCACTCCTGCTCTCCCGGTGAAGCCATGAGTACATCCAAAATCAGGGATACAACAGCCAGTCCGGTGAGAACCCCGATAAACGGATTTATAAATGTCTTGATAAACAGAATAAAGGGATTCTTTCTCTGCTCATGAACTACTTCATTCTTTCCATAGGTGGATTGACGTTGTTCCACTTCTCCTTTTGTCAACCCAAGCCGGGTGGTCTGTAAATATGAATAGACAGATTTGCCCGGTTGGGTAGCAACCAGAAAAACTTTTTCTGAATTGAATGAGTACTGCGGTTGGCGCAATTTCTTCTTCCACATCATAATCTCTTATTTTTAAAGTTACGAATTGCATTTTTTCAATCACGATGCAAAGGTAAGGACAGCTCCACCGGGAAGCTGTTAGAGATATATTAGAGTGGTATTAGAAAATCATTAGAATATTATCAGGGAGTGTCAGATATGAGGGAGCTTTACCACAAAAGTAGTGCCCTCGCCCTGATGGGAAGATACGGTCAGTTCTCCTTTATGTAAATGAATGATTTTTTGAGTCAGAGTCATGCCGATGCCATGCCCGGAAGCAAAAGCTTTGTTTTCTCCACGATAGAATAGCTGGAACAGGTTCTCCTTGTCCTTGTCGGAGATTCCCACGCCATTGTCCGACAGGCGGATGACAGCCGATTGTTCCCAAAAGGAAATCAGCACGAATGAGCTCCGGTTGGAAGAATATTTGCAGTTGTTCTCTATCAGGTTCACGAATGCGGTAGTCAGCAGATAATTGTTCCCGACAACAGTCAGGACATTGTCGTTTTCAGCTTCCTGATCGAATACGAGTTCGACATGATATTCCGGATGAGCTTTCAACACTAACTCCCGTGCGTCCAACAGCAATTCATCCAGACGGACTTCCTCCATCTTGATTTGTTCCGATTGGTAATCCGCCTTGGCAAGGTTCAGTAGTCCGTCAATCAGCTTGATGATTCGATGGGCGTCCTGCAAAGCATTGCCGATAGCTGACTGATACTGTTCCGCTGTACGCTCTTTCAGCAATGCCAGATCCAGTTCCGCCGTAAGCGCAGCCATAGGAGTACGGAGTTCGTGGGAGACATTGCTTACAAACATTTTTTGTGAGTTGAATGATTTCTCCAAGCGTTCCAACAGGTTATTGAACGCAATACAGAGTTCTCCTAATTCATCCTGTTCGTTTTTTACGGGAAGCCTTTTGTCGATATGGGATGCGGTGATATTTTCCGCTTCCTTCACAATGCTGCGTATCGGCTTCAGGGTACTTTTAGCAAGGATATAGCCTACAACTGCCAGTATTGTCAGTCCACCGATAAATAACAGGATTAACATATTCCTCAAAGCATCCCGATTGGCATACCCATAGCCGTCATAGGCGGCAGCGGTAACGATATATTCTTTCCCTTCAAAGGTATAGACAAGTCCTACCGCCTGATATTCATTGACATAGAAATTGATAGTCTTTCGTTTCAAGATGCGGGTGACCATTTCAGGAGTTTCCTTGATTATATCATTTTGGAGAGCGTCATGGTATAATATCCGGAAGTCCGGGGTATAGACAGCTACTTCCACCTCATTGATAAACTGCCTGTTATTCAGATAAATGGATTGCATTGTTGCGGCATCCACTTGATTATTCAGAAAAAGATGCGCCTTTGTTATCGCTTCACTTTGCAGATTCCGAAAAAAGGCATTGCTGCGTGAATGTTCACTCACGTAGTAGACAGCTATAACGAATACAAGAAATACCGCTGCGGTCAGTCCTGCATATTGCAGGGTCAGCATTGTCCTGATTTTCATAATTTGTCGGTTAGTATGAAACCCATTCCGGCTTTGGTGTGGATGAGTTTCGGTTCAAAATTCCGGTCTATCTTTTTGCGAAGGTAGTTGATATATACGTCAATGAAGTTAGTTCCCGTATCAAAATGGGTATTCCATACTTTTCCGGCTATTTCAATCCGACTCAATACTCTTTCGGCATTCTCTACCATATAGAGCAACAGGTTATATTCTTTGGGGGAAAGTTTGATAGATATACCGTTCCGTTCTACATTCTTGCCTTGCAAATCGATACGTAAATCTGCATAGGAAAGTTCATGCGGCAAATCCTTTTTATCACTATTTCCCCGTTTCAACAATACTTTTATCCTTGCATTCAGTTCCCTGAAATCGAAAGGTTTCACCATATAATCATCCGCACCGGCATCAAACCCGTCCAACTTATCGTCAGTAGCCCCCAGTGCCGTCAACATCAGTATAGGAATACAAGAATTTACTTTGCGTATTTCCTTGCATAACTCAAATCCGTTCATTTTCGGCAGGACAATATCGGAAATGACCAGATCGAATGAATGTGCCTGAAAAAGCCGGAGTCCCATCAGACCATCATATGCCACCATTACCTGATAGCCATTCTCTTCCAGACCGTTCATCAGCAGATTAGCTACCCGGGGTTCATCTTCTATAATCAATATTGTGTACATAGGAATAATGCGTGAATGATATATATCGGCAAAAATAGTAAAAACCTGCCAAAGCCGGCCCATATACAGAAAAATATGCCAAAAGAAAGTAGCATTCTCTCTTCTGGCATATTCGTTCAGTTGTATTTGAGTACTTTTATTCTTATTCTGTAAACCGGAAAACGATTCGTCCCGTTTGCGGACCATTCACCCACTTGGGTTGTGAAGAAGGGCCGCACAAGTCTGTTGAGTTTACTTTGTTACGTACGGGCGGAATCACGTTCAGTACGGAGATTCCGCTTTCGGGAAGCGTGTAAAGCAAACGGTCACGACCATCACGGGGTTGATATATTCCGATGTAAGTGCCGGGTGTTTCGTTTGTCAGGCTGATTGTACCCTCTTTCGTGCGGATATTCATCCAAGAAACATCTCCGAAGTAACCTTTGAACTCAGGATAAGTAAAGGTTTCACCCGGGATAGGGTCGTTATAGTCATTTTCCCAAATATCGTATTGTGTACCATGAATACGGTTTTGCCATACACGATAAGGGCCTGCTCCTAACCAGCGTTTACTGATTACTTGTTCTTCAGGATAGTCGAAACAGATTCCCATCAGGTCTACTACGCCGGAGAAGTTATAAGTATAGTCGAGTGTAACAATTCCGCTCGGGTTGATTGTCCATTGGGCTTTATCCAAGTTTCCTAATTTATAATTAGCGGTGATAATTAGGTTGCCACCGTCTTCCCTTACATCAAGTTTGGTAAATACGGCTGCATCGGGAAATTCGCTGTAAGTGCGGTCTTTTTCCTTAGCCTTTTCGTCATCGTGATTATAGAACTGGTCCAGTGAACGGTCTGCGCGACGGGCACCGATGAAACGGGGACCGTTGGCAAAACTGATTTTGCGGTTGTTTACAGATACACCTTTCAACTGACCGTCTTTCTTTGAGAAGACAAAAGTATGATTGTTCGCTTTTACTGTAAGGTCATTATCTGTTTCGGTGTAAGTTGCTTTGCCGGATAACGGAGAAAGTTCCTCTTTTACCTGATTCAATTTATCTATCGGGAATGTCCAACGCCAAAGTTCATGACCGTATTTGTCGACAGCCGTCACAAAGAGAACGTCCGCATCGGGGAGAATGGTTGTTTTAAGATCTAATATGCCTGCTGAATGAGCGGCAATATCACTACCTTGTACTTCACCTTGTTTTACAACTTTAGTGCCGGCATTAGGAACATCTGTCGCCAAAGGGAATTTCACTTGTTTCCAGAGGAAACGGCAGGTGTTCAGATTCAGGTAATCATAGCGGTTTTCTACGGATAACTTGCCGTCGAATTGCCTGTCAATAGAAGTGTCCATTATTTGTACAGGACTCCATAACTGCTTGATAGTGTAATAGCTGCCTTCCTTTTCGTGATGCGGGCCTACAATACCGTCAGCACCAAAGTTACCTTGATTATCAATGAAGCCGTCCATATCCACACGTTTCACCCCTTCGTCTGCCAGTACCCATAAGAAGCCGCCGATACAACGGGGATGCTTGCGCATCATTTCCCAATAATCATACAATCCGGCACCGTGCCCGCCATCATACAAGCCGTGAAGAAATTCAGTGGGCATAAAGATTTCCGGCAGACGCATATAGTTCTGACTTTCCCCATAGGAACGATAATGCATGGTTTCAAAACCGGAGAAGTTACCTTGCGGATGAATGACCGGACGTTTCTGCGGGTCATATTTATGGAATTCTCCGTCCAGTTCCGTGTTCCATCCTTTTTCATTGCCATTGCTCCACCAAATAATGGAAGGATGATTCACGTCACGCTCTATCATACCTTCAATCAGGCGGACTCCGGTCGGAGTATCATACTTGCCATGCCAGCCACCCAGTTCGTCCATCACATATAATCCGAGAGAATCACACGCTTCCAAAAATTCAGGGTCAGCCGGATAATGGCTCAGACGAACAGAGTTCATATTCATATCCTTCATTAAAAGGACATCTTCGATATTCTTCGCTTTGCTCAATGTACGCCCGCTTTCCGGGCGGAAGCTATGGCGGTTGACACCACGCACATTGATACGTACCCCGTTGACATAAAGCCCGTCACTTTCGCGTACTTCGATAGTGCGGAAGCCGAATGTTTCCGTTTCGTTATGCAATACTTTGCCGTTCTTGTCCAGTAATGAGAAGTGTGCCTTATAGAGATTCGGTGTTTCCGCTGTCCACAGGGTGGGATTAGAGACGTTCAGTTGGATAGAAGTCCAGTCTCCACCGGCTTTTACCGGAACAGTCGTTTCGGTCAGTTTCTTGCCTTTGCTATCTGAAATCTGTGCACGGACACTCATTCCGTCATTCGATATATTCGTATAGCAGTTCGCACGGAACGAACCATCCATTTGCGCATCAATAGCAATGTGACGCAGATTGACGGCAGGCTTCACTTCCAGAAATACAGGACGGAAGATACCGCCGAAGTTCCAATAGTCGGCACGGCGTTCGGCAAGGTTCACACTCGCGTTCTCACTTTCTTTGGATACTGTTACTTCCAACAGGTTCTTTTTACCATATTTCAAGAAGTCCGTAACATTATACGAGAAACGGTAGAAAGCTCCCTGATGTTTCGAGCCGACCTTTCGCCCGTTCACTTTCACTTCCGTATCTGTCATGGAAGCTTCAAAGACAAGATTCACTTGTTGTCCGCGAAACTTTTCGGGAACTTCAAATTCGTACTTATACATGCCCTTCTCGTCGGCGATCCCTTCGGGAAAAGCTTTACCGTAAAAGGTGATTCCGTACTGATAAGTACCAAAGCCTTGCAATTCCCAACAGGACGGAACGCCAATCTTCGTCCATTTGCCGGAGTTGCGTCCGTCGGTACAGAAGAAGTCCCATTCTACCATGTCATCGCATCCGTGGCCGGAAAGGTATTGCCGTTCCGTCTGAGGAAGATTCTGAGCAGCCAGGGTAGTTGCCAATGCCAAGGTTGATAATAAAGTGGTTACTTTTTTCATTCTTACTTTTATTATTGTGTTAATTATTTAATAATTCATTTTTTAGTTATACGTATATGTAAGGTATGTTCCTTCTTCCCGATGGCATATTTCTTCAAGACGCCCGGGCCGCAACTGCTATTCCCTAACCCGAGCACGGCGGCATCCAAGCTGAGAATAACTTCGGCATGTGGTTTTAAATAACAATCATGTGTCTCTTTGTACAAGTCCTGCGCGGTATAGTGCAAGGCAGATGCTGAGAATACCTCTTCCACCGCATCTATACGGATGCCTTTATTTTGTTTGTCCGTCAGCGTCAGATAATGCACTTCCTCTTTATTCCCACTATCCTGCGGACGGGGATAATGCACATACTGCTCATCTATCGTTCCTTTCCACAGTCCTGTGGCGGCAGAAGTTTTACGATCAGGATAGTTGTCCTGTGGCCCTCTTCCATACCATGTAAACGTATCATAAGACGGAGAAAGACAGAACGCAATCCCCAATCGGGGCAGTTCGGGAAGTACTCCTTGCGGCAGGAAAGTTGTTTTCAGGTCAATCGTTCCGTCAGAACAGATAGTATAAACTGATGTAGTCGTTATCTTGCCTTCTTTATATACATTATTTGTCCGGACTTGAACAATCACAGCTCCATCTTCGCGCAACTGATGGTCGAAAGATTCCAGACTAATCTGCGGATTATCCATCCCATGCAATTTCCAGTCTTTCGCCAACCAGTTTCCAAAACTCTTATCATTATCGGTCGGAGCACGGAAAGCCTGTGTTACGGGTTGAACCGGAAAATCGTCGGAGTGCGCCAACATCTCTTTACCATTATAAATAAGGGAGGTCATGCTTCCGGTCACTGTCTTCTTCCATTGTACGGAAAAGCCGCGTCCGCTGACTTGCAGAGTTTTATCATCCTCTTTTATTTGTAACTGTCCTTTATTAGCAAAACCGGCTGATAACAAATCGCCTTTTTGCAAACAGAATTGTTCCCAAGCTACTTCATGTCCCGCTTTTGCCCAAAGAGCATCTGATTTCAGGACGATACTCACTTTAAGCTGACAATCAGCAGCAGGCTTTACAACATCTTTTCCTTTATTCCTTTTGTTGGAAGAGCTTTTGTCTGATAATGAACGGAAATCAGGTAAAGTCATTGTTCCTGTTTTTCCTGGAGCAACTTCGGGCAATATCAATTCCCCATGTTCTTTCTCCTTACCATCCACAGATAATGTCCACAGACAACGATACGATGATAAATCAATATGATGATTCCGGTTGGTCACTTTCAAGGCTCCATTCTCCATTCCCAGCAGAACCGGAGCATATACTTTCTTCACTTCCCAATATTTGGGCGTAGTTTCACGGTCGCTCATCAACAATCCGTTAAAGCAGAAGGCTTTCAAATTAGGCTTGTCACCGAAGTCACCGCCATAAGCCACCATAGTACGCCCGTCGGGTAATGTTTTATAAATCCCCTGATCCACCCAATCCCAGATAAATCCGCCCAACATGCGCGGATTACTGTATATCTCGTCCCAATATTCCTTGAAATTACCTAATGCATTCCCCATTGAATGGGCATATTCACTGGTCATTACCGGACGATTATCATTAGTACGTTCCGCAATCTCCAGTAACCGTTCCCAACGTGCATTTTCCGCCCGTTCCATGTCTTCCCCTTCAGCAATACCCGGATTCAGATATTCCTGTTTCACCCGTGTATAAAAACGGCTGATTACGTCCACTGTCTTCGGGTCAGGATTACCGTCCGTTCCTTGCGCACCTTCATAATGCACAGGACGGGTAGGGTCAAAATCATGCAACCATGCCGAGATAGCCGCAAAGTTAGGGCCATAACCACTTTCATTTCCCATACTCCACATTACGATACTTGGGTAATTCTTATCACGTTCAGCCATACGGACAGCGCGATCCATAAATGCAGCATGCCAATCGGGAGTACTCGCCAGTGTCCCCCGCAATCCATGCTCTTCAATATCCGCTTCGTCCATCACATAAAGCCCTATGCTGTCACAGAGTTCATACCAACGGCTTACATTCGGATAATGACTGGTACGCACGGCATTGATATTAGCCTGTTTCATCAGAAGAATATCTTGAAGCATACGTTCGTCCGTCATGACACGGGCTGTGCGAGGATCATGTTCATGGCGGTTTACGCCCCGAAAACGAACAGGATTGCCATTTACCAGCAGTTGCCCGTTCTCTATTTTAACAGAGCGGAAACCTACCGGCTGCTCTACTTGTTCTATCACTTTCCCGTCAGAATCTTGCAGTGTAAGATACAGTCTATATAAATAAGGTGTTTCCGCCGTCCACCTGTGAGGGGATTTGACAACAGCCGACAGACGTCCCGTTTTGCGGGAACCGCGTTGCGGATACCACTCGTTCATCCGGCTTGCCTTATGCTCCAAATCGAGTATATCTTCCACGTCTCCTTGCAAAGTTACCACATCTTTTCCCGAAGCATCTTTCAAAACTCCTTGTATAGTATAACCTTTACCTGTGAATCCTCTATAAACACTGAATTGCGGGTCTACCTGAAAAATAAAGTCCTGATGATTATCCGCTGATAAGGGTAGCGTACGTACCGCATAGTCACGGATACGGACATCCGGCGTATGCATCAGATGGATACTGCGATGAATGCCGCCGAAGCGCCAAAAGTCCTGATCTTCGAGATAAGAACCGTCACTATAACGGTAGACTTCCAATGCAATCTGATTTTCTCCGGAGTACAGATACTTTGTGATATTGAACTCACTCGGTTCCATACTCCCTTGGCTATACCCTACCCGTTCACCATTTATCCAAACATAGAAAGCACTCATAACACCTTCGAAGCGAAGGAATGTCTGTCCTTTTGCCGTCCAATCAGCAGGCAGAACAAAAGTACGGCGATACTGCCCCACCGGATTCCTCTCCTTATAAGTAGTGTATTCCGCTTTCGGTTCACCCATTACACGGGGCGGGTCAATCTTGAACGGATATCCCGCCGATACATAGATAGGTGTGCCATATCCGTTTATTTCCCAATTGGCGGGAACCGGAAAGTCTGTCCAGTCCCTGTCATCAAAGTCCGCCCGATAGAAATCAATGATTTTTTGGTCAGGAACAGGAGTCCACCGGAATTTCCACATTCCATCCAGACACAGGGAGCAGTCCCCCTTTTGTTCAGTAAATGGCGTAAATGCCGCCCGTGCCGGTTCCCGGTTGATTTGCAGTACATGATGATTTTCCCAATCATGTACTGTTTGTGCCTGTATCGGACAAGCTATCAATGCCCCAAGCAATAAAGTATATATTTTCATTCGTTCTTTTTTCTTCATATCAAATAGACGGACAAAACGTCATTTTGTACCCTTTTCTTTGATTGAAATATTAAATAAAAAGCGGGGCACCGGAAGTATATTCAAACTTCTTTGTGCCCCGCTTCTATTTATTACTGCTTATATGCCTGACTTCTTAAAAGCCTTACTGAATATCCAATGCGTCGAACGCCAAACCATCCATATTCTCAGCCGAAAGCAGCACTTTGTAATGTCCGGCATTGATAAATGTGCCGGTCGTGGTACTCATCATTTTCCACTTGTCCGGTGTTTCCGGAAAAGTAAGGATATCCTCTTTCAGCACTACACCTTTCGCGTCAATGAACTTCATCAATACAGGGATTGGTTTTCCGCTTGTATTCATATATTTAAAACGAAGGGCATAGACTTGCGCCAATCCGGTGGAGACATTCCATTCGATACTGTTACCCTTTCCTTTGCTGAAAAACACCCCTGTCTGTTTACGGTGTTCTTTCTTTTGGAATTTACCTTTCAACGTAGCGGCTTCCGCTTCGTAGGCCACGCTGACACGGGCGTTCTTATCTTCAGGAAGAAGTTCTTTCGGCGTTTTTTCCATCACTTCCTTACTTGCTTTTTCCCAACTCCAATCGGACGCGGAAAATTGCGCTGGCTTCAAATCCATATTTGTGGAAGCGATGGCAATACCTGAAATCAAGGCCTGTCCCGCTTTCACTTCCGGAAAGTGTATCCTCAATGTTCCACCTTTTACTGTCGCATACACCACTTTCTTACACACTCCGTCATGTCCGCTTTCCGCCCATATATCCAAATCGTCCAACACGACAGAATCATTCACGGCAACATCGAAAATACGTAATCCTTCACAATCAGTGGAAGCACTTCCACCTGTTCCATGCCAAGGTTCCGTGAAATATAACTCAATGCGATAGGTACCATCTGATACCGGAAAACGGTATTCCAGTTGATGCCGTCCGAAACGGAAATGTTGGAACAATGCCCAATCATGAGTACCGCGAATCGGGTCGTTGGTAATACGTTGGCTTGCAAGATAAGGATTCAGTCCCTTAAAGTTTTCTGCCCACGAACGGGAATAATTCGTATTGTCCTGCAACCATGATTGACCGAAACTGTCTGTATAGTTATCGCCACCGCAGTTGATACGATAAATATAATTGTATCCTGCTTCCCCTTTCAATACAGGCTTTTCTTCCTGATAAAGAACTTCGAAATCAGGGGCTTGCTCCAGTCCGTCAAGTACTAACAGGTCTTCCGCAACAGGTTTTCCTTTGTAGTAACCTACGGCACGAAGGACATTGTAACGGATGTCCCGGTTTTCCCACATAAAATGAGTACCTGTTCCGTTGTTCTTTTTACGTCCGAGAAAAGTGGATTTTTCATCAGTCACACCGTTATATAGCAATACTGAGTCACAGTTACTATAAGCCTCGATAGTGGCACGACGGCGTCCTTTCTCAAAACGGTTTGTCCATGTATGGGATACCAGATAGACCATCGGGTCTTTTGCTGCCGGAACGTAATTCGCACGATACATATAATAGACGTCCAACGGCTCTTCCCAAGGGGTAACCAGTCCTTTATAATTGAACGGCCCTACTTTATCTATTTTACGATATGCTTCATCCGGCTGTCGGCGTCCGGGATTGTCATGGCTGCTGAATATCCATTGGAATTGTCCGCAGACGCTATCTTTAGCCTGTTCTGCCAGACGGATTTTAGTTTCCATCAGTTGGCACATACGGCTTTCACTCCATATTCCGTTGACTTCAAAGTCTCCCGGTTCCGTATGCAGGTCGATACTTCTCCAAGCTCCATACTCCCCGTTCAATAATTGGTTGGATTGAGAGAGTTCACGACCATATTGAGCCACATCTCCGCCATATGTACCACTCCAATTCTGAACCACATTCCAGTCCGTACCTTCCCCGCCATTGCAAGTGGTGATGATACGCATCGTACGTGCAGTCGGATCCATTTCACGGATGATTTCACTGCACTCTTGCGCGAACTCACGAGGTAGAGTACTCTCATTCTGTAATCCCCACATCACTACCGACGGAGAATTACGGCGTTCTTTTACCCATTGGCGGAGCAATCTCTTGAAGTTCTCACGAAATTCCGGTGTGTCATACCACACATGAGCCGAAAATTGCGTCCAGAACAAGACACCCTCTTCATCCCAATACTTCTGATAATCGAGGTGATGCGGTTGATGGGCGTCACGGAAAGCATTGAAACCTGCCGCACGCATTTGTTTTACTCTTGCGGCTACCTGTTCCTTGCTGAAAGCATGGCTTTGCCCGAACTGGTGTTCATATTCGCATACACCATTAATAAATACCGGTTTTCCATTCAAATAGAAACGTCCGTCTCCGTCATTGCGTTTCACCGGCCAACTTATAGTACGGATACCGAACGGCGTAGAAATCTCATCCGTCGTTTTCGTGTCACGCTTAATCATACTGGCAAGTTTATAGAGATATGGATTCTCCGTATCCCATAAAACGGGTTTCCCGACAGGAGACTGCTGACGAATCACTTTCATTTCTCCCGGAGCCAACGTTACTTTCTCCACCAGACGGAAAACCTGTTTGCCATCCGCATTACTCAGTTTATTGACTAACTCTACAGTTTCAGTTGTCTTGCCATAATTCTTAACTTCTGTCTCTACAAAAACATTCGCTGCCTTTTCATCATTCCAAATATGTACGCCGAAAGGCTCGATACGAATCTCGTCCGTTGCTTCAAGCACCACAGGGCGGAAGATACCCAACGGTTGGGAGCCTTCACTAAATCCCCATTCCGAGGAACAGCCGCCGCATACCCAAGGCATATCCGCTATCATTTCCGGATGCCCGGCCTTTACTTCCAACCGGTTGGTTCCTTGTTTCAAGGCATCGGTAACATCCAATGTCAATGTAGTACGTCCCACAGGATGGCGACCGAAATCCTGCCCGTTCACTTTAATGGTAGCATATGTGCCCACTCCTTCAAAACGGAGAAAGTACCGCTTTCCTGCTTTCTTATCTATAGTGAAATCCTTCACATACATGGCAGTTCCGTGCATATTTCCATGCGTTAACTGACGGTATCCGTAATAGTCATCCCAATTATGGGGAATATTCACTGTTTTCGCAGGCATCATGAAATTGCCCTTTAAATGGGTAGCTTCTGTAATCCAGGTTTTCCAGCCCTCATTCAATTCTGTGATAAGTCTGCGGTTCTTTGTTTCCGCTTTGGGGAAACGAACAGCCGAGCGTCCCATCGGCTTGCTTGTAGCAATAGCGATGCCGCGCTGTTCTGCGTTATTGACCGCACAATAGAAATGATAGACTACTCCGTCATGTTTCACCACATAACTTTTATGCGCAAACAGTTCATCATAGTTCTTGGAAGGAATAATCAAATCCGCTCCCTTCCAGTCCGTCCAGTTCACCAAGTCATAGCTGGCGGCAAACGTATTGAATGCCTTGTATTTTCGTGAAGGTTCAAAAGCGGAGAAATAGAACATCACATACAGATCCCCCATCTTTTGGATATGTGCGTCTCCTGTAATCGTTCCATCCGCTTCATGTGCAAAGACCGGATTTCCTGCGTACCGCTTCCATGTTTTCATATCCTTGGAGAGTGCGATTCCTACACGTTCCCCTTTCAAATCCGTTTCGGGATGACGGCCGCCCGCATTGTAGAACATCACAAACGGTGCTCCCAATGTTTTGTCTTTATCCCAATAAACAGTGCTTTTATATTGAGTCAGTTTTTCCCACCATTGCGCATCCTTATCATGGATACTCAAAATCGGTTTATCCAATGACTCCCATTCATGTGCGGTGGAAATGTCTCCTTTCGTAGATGCCAGACCGACGAAAAGCGGAGCTTTCACAGCTTCGTAACCAGTGCCCTCACCACCTATATAAGTCATCCAATGACGACCTTTATACGTTTGCAGTTCATAGCTTCCACCCCACTCCATATCCGGCAATGCGGGAAAACCGCCGCGCTGGTTGCAATCCCATTTACCGTCCCGATAAGAAAGGATGCGTCCCAAAGTACGCCATTCAAGCAGGTTTTCACTTTCCGCTATCCATGTCTCGTATCCACGGCCGTCCGTACCGCTCTTGCCATTATAAACGACATAAGTCATTAACCACTTGTCGCCCTGACGAAAAACGGTGGGACAGTCAATCTTATGATAATTATCCGCCGGAGCGACAGCAAGCCCGTATTTATACGGTGTCTTCACTTCCTCGTAAATCTGTTCCATCCGTTCCTGCGGAACTTCATGTTGCGCAGGAACGGACAGGGCAGTTACCATACAGGAGATTGTCAGTAATAATCTTTTCATTATCCAATATTAATAGAACAGCCAATCCATTGTTTCTTCGTCTCCGGCAAGTCCGGCATTACGGGCTTTCGTATCCGCAGCAGTGAATCCCAACACTTGAAGATACCCTTTGGGCAACATCAAGGTATGCTTTCCTGCCGTGAAACTATATGCGTGTACATTTGCCAGAGGCATTCCGTTGATACGAACCGCGTTTGTCAATACCGGTTCCGCCTGTCCGTAATCATTGGCGGAAGCGTCAATTTCCAATTTCGGAGCTTTCGCATATTTCTTTTGGTCGTCCTTAAAGTAAGCTACCATTAATTTTACCGGAGCGTCCGTCTCAAAAGTAATGCTTGTTCCCTTTTCGCGTTGCTCACTTCCATTGAAGCGGAATGCCTGCATACCTTTCAGTTCGGGAGCTACCGCTTCTATTTTGCCGGAAATATCAGTAAACAGGGAAATACCCTCATCTACTTTCACTGTCGGATAATTCGACATAAGTTTTACTGCGGCAGGAGCCCAGGCAGCGATTTCTACAGTCTCAGCAACAGCGTTTCCATTCTGCTTTTCTTTCAACAGGGCGAGATTGGCCTTGAAGTTCTCCAATTCCTTTTCGTAATGTACCAGTAATTCTTTCCAAGTCTTATTCTTGCCATCATCTCCACCGATAGGAATACGGCGTTGTGCAGTCTGCATACTGTTCGCATACAAATAATGCCCGTCTGTCAGTTCCACCAGTTTGCGATAATGCTCCAAGCTTTGTTCCATCAACGGAATCGCTTCTTCCAGATTCTTGATATCCTTTCCCCATTGATAATCCAATACCAGTTTCGCAGCTTTCACCTTCAGGTTGAATGCATACGCAAATTCACGATAACAATGCATATCATTCTGCAAACGTGCAAATTCATCCTTATTGGATGATACGGAAGCGGCTGCCTTGTCAATGGCCGCTACCGCCTTGTCTCCATGCTCTATTACCTGAGCTATAATATCCAGCGGCATTTCACCCACGTGAGGTTGCTTCTTCCATTCTTTCTCTACATATTCAATCAGCTTCTCGCCTTCCGGCCCGCAGCTTTCATAGAATCCCGGATAAATAGTATATTTATAAGGATTGACAAGCTGACTCATAAACATACCCAGCAATAATGTCTGGCGGTTTCCTTCCGTAATACCAAAACGACGGAGCAGTTTCGGAGCAATCTCCCCGCTTTCTTCATAAGCAACGCGGATATTACCCGCATTTTCGTCAGATGTTCCGTAGAACTTGCCTAACTGCCGGTTCCAGTAACCTACCTCGTCCGTACGGTCACGATGACAATTCCATGCATAGCGTCCCCATGTCTGATACCAAATCCAGTCGCGGTCTAATTGGAACTCACGTTCGCCATCCGGCAGTTTGTCGGCAGTATAAGGCCAGTCCCAATAAGAAGCCTGCGGATAAAGATGCAGGGCATTGGCGCCATGTACATTGTGCATTGCCTGCACCGCTTTCTGAACAAAATCAGGAGAACCCCAACGGAACGGTTCCAAGTTTGCCAGGATATGTACATTGCTGATATGGATAGAACCCAGAGAACTCAAATCCGTATGAATCTTCGACCAGGGGCCGCGTGGCTCGTACGTTGTCAGAGACTCACCGTTGTACTTATGCATGGTATAAAGATTCTTATATATCGGCAGCGCGGCATCCATTACCAGTTTGCAGTCCGTATCATGTGCACGCAACAAGAGAGGCGGCTCGTCCGTACGCCCCAATGCCTGCAATCCGTCCTTTACTCCCGGAATGATTGTTTTCGTAAACCATTCCACATCATCTTCTACCGTACACATCGCTTCACCCAGGCAGACAAGTAATCCTACATTCGGATACTTCTCAATAAAGGCGGCAATGCTCTTGCGTGTATAATCGGCAATCACCGGAGTGATGGGACGGTTACGATCCTGAGTTTTCAGTCCGTAATGTTCAGCAAACGGTTTCGAGAGAATGATATTATAGAACATCTGAATAACGAAAATACCACGCTTGTCCGCTTCTTCCGTAAGGAAAGAAAACATCTCCTCATTTTTCTTGAATGTTTCCTCGTCCACTTCCAGTGCAAACGGATAATCTTCCAGTTTCACCAACGACGCAAACGGGTGTCCGTTCCAGAGATACAGGGAATTCATACGGTTGGCAACCAGCATATCCAAGTATTTAATCCATTGTTCCTTATCATAGAACCACGGGAAACTTTCGGGCGTATAGGGATATTCATAAACACCGTGTCCCGGCAGATAAGTCATTTTCTGCAAACCGACACAAGCACCACGAAGCACCATTTCCGGCCCGTCCTTCAGTTCTTCCGGAAAGTTCAGTTTACCTTCCGAATCGTTCACACAGTCTATCAGTTCACGGCATCCGTAGATTACGCCGCTACCGTCCCTACCGGAAACTCTGGTAAGATTGCCGGCAGTCGTAATATGAAAACCCTCTTTCTTCAAAGTGGTATCATTCACTTCCGTCAGCAGAATTGTCTTTATTTCCGGATCGGAGAATGTGGTGTCTCCCTGTTGCATCATTACCTGATAGCCTGCTTTATCCAAGGTAGTCTGTAACTGCTCCGCACCGAACAGGACGCGGTTCGACGCATCCGGCGGAGTCATAATTTTCACGGTTTGCTTGCCACACGCTGTCAATAGAAGTGCGCATGCCGCAAACATGAATAATTTGGTATTCTTCATTCTTCTGATATATATTATTAATTATATAAATTCAGTTCTTATCTAAGAGGAAGACGAAATAATCCTCTGTTTGTACTCATTCTACCATTTTGCCACTATTCGATACCGTAGTTCCACTTTTCGCTTTGCGCAAGTATGCAATCCCCTCATTATTTAAAAGTTATACTTATCTTTGCAAGCTAATTTCTCAAACAGTAAACAATAAACAAGGAACAAACAATATGAATGAACAATCAAAATTTGACTATGAAAAATACCTTCAGATAGCTCAAATGGCCAAAATGGGATGGTGGGAGTCAGATTTGAAAAATAAAGAATATATCTGCTCCGACTTTATTGTAGACTTGCTCGGTCTTAACAGTAACCGTATCAGTTTCACGGATTTTCATCAAAGAATACGGGAAGACCATCGGTTGCGGCTTAAAAACGAATTCCTGTCCCTCTCAAATCTGGAAATCTACGAACAGATGTTTCCCATGCAAGCCAAAGACGAAGAGATTTGGGTGTATTCCAAAATCAACTTTCAGAAGCCGGACAAAGAGGGCTATAGAAATATGGTCGGTTACCTACAATGTATAGACAAGCCTTTCGATAACTCGAACGAAAATATAGATTTTCTTCAAGTCAACAGCCTGCTTTATCAGCAAAACAGTATTTCATATTCATTACTTGCTTTTCTGCAAAGCGATGATACGCAACAGGTAATTGACCGGATATTAGGAGACATTCTCAAGCAGTTCAAAGGAGACCGCACCTATATCGTTGAAATAGATAGAGAGAGACAGGTACAGAACTGCACATATGAAGCGGTCGCAGAAGGGGTGTCTGAAGAACGGGACAATTTACAGAATATATTTTGGGATGATTCTTTCTGGTGGAACCGCCAAATTACGGACAGGAAATCCATTATCCTGAATACATTAAACGACATGCCTGCGGAAGCTCAGGAATATCGCACCTTGCTGGAAGCACAGGACATCAAGTCATTGATGGCAGTCCCGTTGGTAGCCAAAGACGAGGTTTGGGGATATATGGGCATTGACATGGTCAATACCTGCCGCAGTTGGAGCAATGTCGACCTTCAGTGGTTCTCTTCCCTTGCCAACATTATCAGTATCTGCATAGAGCTACGGAAATCGGAACTTCAGGCAAAAGAGGATCGCCGCGCTTTGGATCATAGTGAAAAGATTCTGAGAAATATCTATAAGAATCTGCCCGCAGGCATCGAACTGTATGATAAGGACGGGTATCTGGTGGACATCAATGATAAGGAACTTGAGATATTCGGCTTGGCTGACAAGAACGGAGCATTAGGAATCAACCTTTTCAATAACCCTAATATTCCCATAGAAGTAAAAGAAAAGCTGAAAGCTAAGGAAGATGTGAATTTCTCAATCAATTATGATTTCTCGAAAATAAAACAATATGTGAAAACCCACAGAACGGGAGTTATCAACCTTACAACCAAGGTTACTACTCTCTATGATTCGCAAAATCAATTTATCAACTATCTGTTCATCAATATAGATACGACAGAAACGACCAATGCATATACCAAAATACAGGAGTTTGAAAACTTGTTTCTTCTGATCGGTGATTATGCCAATGTGGGATTCGCCCATTTCAATGTGATGACAAGAGACGGATATGCACAGGATACATGGTACAGGAATCTGGGAGAACAAGAAGGGATTCCCATGCCGCAGGTTATCGGGGTATATTCTCATGTAGTTCCCGAAGACCAGGCAGTCTTAAGGAACTTTGTACGTGAGGTCAGGGAAGGGAAATCGACCAGTCTGCGCAAAGAAGTCCGCGTTTGCAGGGATAACGGCAAATATACATGGACAAGCATCAATGTGATGGTCAGGGATTATCGGCCGCAGGATGGAATTATTGACATGTTGTGTATCAATTATGATATTACGCCGCTGAAAGAGACTGAACAGAAATTGATTGTCGCCCGCGACAAAGCGGAAGAACTGGATCGCCTGAAATCTGCTTTCTTGGCTAATATGAGCCATGAAATACGTACTCCGCTCAATGCCATTGTCGGCTTTTCCAGTCTGATGGCGGAGACGAACAGCAGGGACGAACGGCAGGACTATATCAAAATCGTGCAGGAGAACAACGAGCTGCTCCTGCAACTTATCTCTGATATTCTCGACCTTTCGAAAATAGAAGCCGGCACATTCAATTTTGTATATACGAATGTGGATGTAAACGAGACTTGTTCAGAAATTATCAAGTCAATGGGTATGAAAGTGAGCAATGATGTAGAACTGATTCTTGAGAAAACAATGCCGGAATGTTACATCTACACGGATAAAAACAGATTCGTTCAAGTGATTAGTAACTTTATCAACAATGCACTGAAGTTCACCCAACATGGAAGCATTACTTTAGGATATGAACAAGAATCACATCAAAAAATCAAGTTCTATGTGCGCGACACGGGCGTAGGCATACCGAAAGACAAGCAAGATAGTGTATTTGAGCGTTTTGTGAAGCTGGACAGTTTTGTTCAAGGTACGGGGCTCGGACTTTCCATCTGCAAAAGCATCGTTTCGCAAATGGATGGGGAGATTGGCGTTGAATCAACCGAAGGAGTTGGTTCCTGCTTTTGGTTCACGCATCCGTATCATGCTGTGGACTAAATCAAATATAAACGGAATCTTTAATCCCTTAAACAATAGTGTACTTTTCAGAATAAATTAAATCGTATATTTGCATAATTATTATTTTCACAATTATGCAAATATATATAGAAACGCCCCGCTTGATTCTCCGCGACTGGAAAGAGGAAGACATTCCGGCATTCGCACATATGAATGCCGACCCTCATGTCATGGAATTTTTTCTTAATCCGCTAACTGCGGAAGAGACATTTGCTTTTTATCAACGTATTCAAAATGAGTTTCAAACTTGCGGCTTCGGACTATATGCCGTCGAGCGCAAAGAAGACCATGCTTTTATGGGATATACCGGATTACACCAGATTACATTTGATGTTGACTTTGCACCGGGAATAGAAATCGGTTGGCGACTGGGACATGAATATTGGGGACATGGCTACGCTCCTGAAGCAGCAAGTGCTTGTCTGGAATATGCCCACAATCATTTGGGTATTAAGGAACTGTATTCGTTCACATCTTTGCCAAATTTTCGCTCGGAACGTGTAATGCAAAAGATAGGCATGACACGCGTGAAAGAATTTAAGCATCCACTCGTTCCTAAGGAACATGCATTGTGTAAACATGTATTGTATCATATTAATTTGAAATAATATTATCAATAAGGAACTATTGACTTTTCCTTTTTTATTTCGTATATTTGCCATAACAAATCAGCCGAAATAAAAATGAAATATACAAAAATAAAGACATAAAGTAATAATTTGGAGACATGCCTGTGTATCCAAAAGAATATCAATGGGGTGAAATCTGCAACGATTCCACCCCGTTTTGTTTAATATATTCGGTATCGTTTAGTAAATTAGCCCGAATATTGTTTATTATAAACGTAAGACCCGTTTATAATAAACTGTTTCATTATTTATTAAAAACGCAAAATGAGTTTATTAGCATCTTGTATAATAAAAAGAGAACAGTTTAAAAGTAAGAATGGCATCAACATACTATTTATGAATATATCTATACATTTCAGGTAATAAATGAGCTTTACACTAATTCTCTTTTTCACTTACTACTCATAACAGTCCAAGCTACAATCATAATAATATTACTCCATATTATCCGTTTTCGGTCTTAAAAAGTAGATTTGTAGTCCTAATGCAAGCGCAACGACGATACTGAGCATAGCAAATCCTTCGCCCAGACTTCCGCCGTCCGTCCATTTTCCCAATAATTGAGTTACTGCCGCTCCTGCAAAAACTCCTGTCATATTCATAATTCCATATGCCGTCCCTCTATATTTGGCAGAAACGAACTGGCATAGAATAGGCATATTGTTGGCATCGAAAATGCCAAAGCCGATGCCGAATAACAATCCTGCACCTATTACGCTTATGAAACCATGACCGAAACCCAGTAATAACAGTGCGGGGATTGTCATCCCCAGTCCGATTGCTCCTGTATAGACACGTCCGCGGATATTTTTCAGCACCCATCTATCTGATAGGAATCCTCCCAATATCACCCCGACAAACGAAGACAGAGCAATAGTAATCGTAGATATAGGCCCTGCCTGCGACATCGGAATATCCAGATTCTCAGCAAATAGCGTTGGTAGCCAGTTCTTTGTTGCCCATCCCGGCAAACTCGGAGCTGCAAAATAAAACAATATCACCCAAAAAGAAATATTTGAAAATAATAGTAACAGCCCTTTTCCTATTGAATTCCCTTTGCTAATGCCATTGGCAACAACCTTTTCTATTTTCATTCGGACAGGATTTTCATGCAGAAAAAAGATAAGAACCACAGAATAAGCAATACCTACGATGCCAAACCAATGAAAAGTAGCCTGCCATGAAAAAGCTGCCGCAGCCGTAGCACCAAATCCTCCGATTGCCTGACCGACATACAGCCCGGTCATGTGAACTCCGATAGCCAATGAACGCGATTTATCTTGATGCCAATCTGCTATCAAGGACAAAGCGGAAGGAATATACAATGCTTCGCTAATCCCCATCACTGCACGCAAACCATATAACTGTTCAAATGTCGTGGCATATCCCATCAGGAATGTTACTGCCGACCAAACAAACAAGCTTCCAACGATTAACCATTTACGGCTGAGCCTGTCCGCTATTATTCCGGCAACCGGGCTCATAAAGCCGTAAATCCAAAGAAACACCGCCATCAGAGCACCGAAAGCTTCTGCTTTCGTCAGTTCTACAATATCTATTTTCATTGCTTCCTGCATTGTAGAAAGCATTTGTCTATCCA